>Ga0308160_10000129_pt1 | contig 195236 bp, 151 predicted proteins | sample PhyFR1_FD_201036 | JGI IMG/M metagenome (GOLD analysis project Ga0308160, IMG submission 201036) | Phyllosphere microbial communities from UC Gill Tract Community Farm, Albany, California, United States - DLSLF.R1 | ecosystem: Host-associated > Plants > Phyllosphere > Unclassified | place...
GCTGAACGACGAGCTGGACATCGTCGAAGGTATGCAATTCGACCGCGGCTACCTGTCGCCGTACTTCATCAACAACCCGGACAAGCAGGTTGCCGTTCACGAAAGCCCGTTCGTCCTGCTGTGCGACAAGAAGATCGCCAACATCCGTGACCTGCTGCCGGTGCTGGAGCAAGTTGCAAAAGCTGGCCGTCCGCTGGTCATCATCGCCGAAGACATCGAAGGCGAAGCGCTGGCGACCCTGGTCGTCAACAACATCCGCGGCATCCTGAAGACCGTTGCCGTGAAAGCCCCGGGCTTCGGCGACCGTCGCAAGGCCATGCTGGAAGACATCGCCATCCTGACCGGTGGCCAGGTGATCGCCGAAGAAGTCGGCCTGACCCTGGAAAAAGTCACCCTGGCCGAACTGGGCCAAGCCAAGCGCATCGAAGTCGGCAAGGAAAACACCATCATCATCGACGGCGCCGGCCAGGCTGAATCGATCGAAGCGCGCGTCAAGATGGTGCGTGTCCAGATCGAAGAAGCGACCTCGGACTACGACCGCGAAAAACTGCAAGAGCGCGTGGCCAAGCTGGCCGGCGGCGTTGCCGTGATCCGCGTCGGTGCCGCAACCGAAGTCGAGATGAAAGAGAAGAAAGCACGCGTGGAAGACGCGCTGCACGCAACCCGCGCTGCCGTCGAAGAAGGCATCGTGCCGGGCGGCGGCGTGGCCCTGCTGCGCGCACGCGCATCGATCCAGGTCCAGGGCGACAACCCGGACCAGGAAGCCGGCATCAAGATCGTGCTGCGCGCGATGGAAGAGCCGCTGCGCATGATCGTCCAGAACGCCGGCGAAGAGCCGTCGGTCGTCGTCTCGGCAGTGCTGGGCGGCACCGGTAACTACGGCTACAACGCCGCCAACGGCACCTACGGCGACATGGTCGAGATGGGCGTGCTGGACCCGGCCAAGGTCACCCGTTCGGCCCTGCAGAACGCAGCGTCGATCGCCGGCCTGATGCTGACCACCGACGCGATGGTCTCCGAGATCGTCGAAGACAAGCCGGCCGGTGGCATGGGCGGTATGGGTGGCATGGGTGGTATGGGCGGCATGGACGGCATGATGTAATTCACGCCGGTCGGCGCACAGCCAACCAGTCGTACCGGAAAGCCCGCAGGGTTCGTGCCCTGCGGGCTTTTTCGTTTATTTGCTGCAAATGTTCCGATGCAGCCGAGCAACACCTTCAGCTCGATATCGACTTTTCTGATTTCCGCACGGCAATGCTGATCTATACTCCTGATTCCATCTGTCAGTACGGTCGAGTTGAATATGAACCTGAAGAATATGAAAGTCCGTACCCGGCTAACGCTCGGCTACGCCCTGGTGCTGCTCCTGCTCGCGACCACCGTCGCAGTCGGCCTGCTCAATATGAAGCAGATGCGGGAACAAACCGCCAATATCACCGATCTCAACAATGTCCAGATCAGCCTGATCAGCGTCATGCAGACCAGCGTCAGCGACCGCATGGTATCGCTGCGCAACCTGGTGCTGTTCAAGGACGAGGCGCCCATGCGCGTCGAAGTCGCGCGTCTGCGCGCGGCTGAAACCGCGTACCAGGACGCCTCGATCAAACTGGGCAAGACCTTCGAAGATCCTTACACCACGCCGCAAGAAAAGGCATTCTTCAAGAAGCTGGAGCAGCAGCAGCAGGCGGCCGCGCCGGCGATGGCGAAACTCGAAAAGCTGGGGCTGGCCAACGCGGACGAGGACGCCCTCGCGCTGCTGACGGCTGAAGTCGATCCGCAGCAGGCGGCCTGGCTCGACACCATGAAGCAGCTCGCGCGCTGGGAAGAAAAGCTGAACGCCGACGCGGCGCACGACGCCGACACGGCCTACCACTCGGCCATCACGACCATGCTGGGCTTGCTGGCGGTTGCCATCGGCGTCGGCGCCGGCGCCGCCACGCTCGTCACCCGCTCGCTGCTGCGCCAGCTGGGCGGCGAGCCTGACCTGGCGGCACAGGTCGCTACCAACATCGCCGCGGGCGACCTGACGATCGACGTGCCGGTCAAGCCAAACGACAAGGACAGCCTGATGCTGGCCATGCGCGACATGCGCGACAAGCTGTCCGCGATCGTCACCGAAGTGCGCACCGGCACCGACACGATCGCCACCGCCGCCAGTCAGGTCTCGGCCGGCAATCTGGATCTGTCGGCGCGCACCGAGCAGCAGGCCGGCGCGCTGGAAGAGACGGCGTCGTCGATGGAAGAGTTGACCTCGACCGTGCGCCAGAACGCCGAGAATGCGCAGCAGGCGAATGCGATGGCCGGCTCGGCGTCCGAGGCGGCGCAGCAAGGCGGCGCCATCGTCGCCCAGGTCGTGGACACGATGAACGCCATCGACACCTCGGCCAAAAAGATCGTCGACATCATTTCTGTGATCGACGGCATCGCCTTCCAGACCAATATCCTGGCCTTGAATGCCGCCGTCGAGGCGGCGCGCGCGGGCGAACAGGGCCGCGGCTTTGCCGTGGTCGCGGGCGAAGTGCGCAACCTGGCGCACCGCGCCGGTTCGGCCGCCAAGGAAATCAAGGCGCTGATCGACGATTCGGTGCACAAGGTCGGCATCGGCTCAAGCCTGGTCGCGAATGCCGGGGCCACGATGGGCGAGATCGTCGGACGGGTCAAGGGCGTGACCGACGTCATGGCCGAGATCTCGGCGGCCAGCCGCGAGCAGAGCGGCGGCATCGACCAGGTGAACACGGCGATCGCGCAGATGGACGAAGTCACGCAGCAGAATGCTGCCCTGGTCGAGGAAGCGAGTGCGGCTTCGCAGTCGATGCGCGAACAGGCCGCCAAGCTGGCCGAGATCGTGAGCATCTTCAAGCTGGCGCATGGGATTGCCGCTGGCGATTCGGCGCGCCTGCCGACGCCATCGCGCCGCGCTGCCCCGCCGCCGCGCAGGCTCGTCGCCGCGCCGGCCGGTGTCCAAGCCGACTGGGAACAATTCTGACGCAGCGCCGCGCAGGCGCTCGGCCACCAGCCCGCACGGTTCGCGCCCTGCGGGCTTTTTCTTTGCGGTGCCGCGCGCGCGCACGACTGCGCGCGTCCGTGCGCCTGCGCGCGCGCGAGGGCGGCATACTGGCTGCCTGGTCAACGCGAACGGAGTAAGCATGACAGCAGTCAACCTGGATGAACTGGCCCACGCGGCCCTGATCGTCGACGATGGCGAAGGCAGCGCGCACGCGCTGGTCGCGCGTGACACCGGCCTGATCCACCTGCTCAACGACGACTACATGGACGAGGAAGCCCCGCTGCCCGCCGACGTCGAGGCCGAGGGCAACTACGTCAGCGTGCCGGCAGCGGGCGAACTCGGCCTGGGCGACGAACTGGTGCTGCGCTTCGCGGCCCAGCACATGGCCGGCGACCAGGCTACCGTGCGCGAGATGCTGCGCACCGATGACGTCGACGGCTTCGAGGCGCTGCTCGAGGAACGCAGCGCGAACGAGGCGTGGGAGCGCTTTCGCACCGAAGAAACCGAGGCGGCCTTGCGACGCTGGTGCGAGCAGCATGGCTTGCAGGTAGAGAACTGAAGGGCTGAAGCGCTGAAGGGCTGAACCGGCTCAGAGCGCCACCCGCAGGCGCGCCATCGCCGCCAGGAAAGTGGCCGGCGTATCGGGCCAGCACAAGCCATCGCGTTCGGCCGCGGCGCGCAGGCTGACGCCAACGCGCGCGCCCAGCAGCGCGCGCACGGCGTGGGCGTCCTGCCAAGCCTGCAGCGGCACCACGCGGCCATCGTCGGCTACCCGGTACAGCGCGTACAAATCGCCGGGCATGCCGTGCAGGCGCAGGCCGCGCAGGCTGGCGGCAATCATCAGCGCGGCGTCGCTGTCTTCGTGCGCGGCGCTCTCGCACGGCGAGCAAATGCGCATGCGCGCGCGCATCAGGCCAGCAGACCGCGCTGGCGCAGCCACGGTTCGAACCACGACGGCCACTCTGCGCTCGCGCTGCCGGGCTTGCCCATGCCGAAGCCGTGGCCGCCCGAGGGCAGCATATGCGCCTCCATGGCGATGCCCGCGGCCTTGGCGGCCTGCACCAGGATGCCGATATTGGCCGGATCGGCGATCGGGTCATCCTGGGCCTGCACCGCGAACAGCGGCGGCGTGGCGGCGTCGATCCAGGTCTCGACCGACCACTCCGCGCTCTCCTTCGGGCTCGGATGATCGCCCACCAGCAGGCGCCGGGTCGAGGTGTGGTCGTAGGGCGGACGCAAGGTGATCACCGGATAGATCAAGGCCGCGGCGGCGACGCCGGCCGGCAGCCGGTCGACTTCGTCGCGTGCCGGGTAGGCCGCGAAGCCGGCGCGCGCCGCCGCCATGCCCATCAGGTGGCCGCCGGCCGAAAAGCCGAGCGCGAACACGCGCGCCGGGTCGACGCCGTACTGGCGCGCCCGCGCATGCACTAGGCGGATCGCGCGCTGGGCATCCTGCAACGGCGCCAGCGCGCCGTCGGCCCAGCCTTCGCCGGGCAGGCGGTAGGTCAGCACGAAGGCCGTGACGCCGCGCGCCGCCAGCCAGCGCGCCGCCGGATAGGCTTCGGATTCCATCTGGATACGCTTGTAGCCGCCGCCGGCGGCGATCACGGCGGCGCTGCCGTTCGGCTTGGCCGGCATGAACACTTCGAGGAAGGGTTCGGCGACGTGGCTGACCGCGCCCTTCGCCGTCCGCTCGATCGGGCCGGTCAGCGTAGCGCCGCCGGGCGGCTGGCCGCTCCACAGCGGCAGGCGCGCCGGGACTTGCGTGCCCGCCGCGTTCGTACCGGCATCGAAGGAAGCGCCGAACGCCGGGCCCAAGCCCTGCCCCAGCCCCAACGCCGAACCAGCGGCGATATAACGGATCAGTGTACGTCGTTTCATAAGCTCCTCGATAAGCGCCAAATGCTACCGGCCGGCCTCTTCAATGTAAAATATCTTGAAGAGCAATATCCCATATATAAAAAATATCGAGACAAGATGGAATTGAGACACCTGCGCTACTTCGTGGTCGTGGCCGAGGAAGGCCATTTCACGCGCGCCGCCGAACGCCTCGGCATGCAGCAGCCGCCGCTCAGCCAGCAGATCCGCGCGCTGGAACAGGAACTCGGCTTCGATCTATTCCGCCGCCATCCGAAGGGCGCCGCGCTGACCGCCGGCGGCGAAATCTTCCTGCAGGAAGCGCGCGCGGTGCTGGCCAACGTCGACGCGGCGGTGGCGCGCGCTACCCTGGCCAGCACCGGCGCGGCGGGCCGCCTGTCGGTCGGCTTCACCAGCTCGGCAGCCGCCCATCCCTTCATCCCGCACGTGATGCGCGCCTACCGCGAAGCCTGGCCCCAGGTCGCGCTCGAGTTCCGCGAGGGTAATGCGGCCGAGCTGACCGACGCCCTCGTCCACGACAAGCTCGACGTGGCCTTCCTGCGCCGCCCGGTCAGCAAGCCGGACGGCCTGGCCTTTCATTCCCTGCTCGAGGAGGAATTGCTGCTGGTGCTGCCGGTCGGCCACCCGGCCCTGCCGCCCACGCGCGCGGGCGAGCGCCCATCGATACGGCTGTCGGCCTTGCGCGACGAACGTTTCATCCTGGTGCGCCGCAGCGGCGCGCCCGGCATGTACGCCAACCTGGTCGAGGCATGCGTGCAGGCCGGCTTCGTGCCCAACGTCGCGATCGAAGTCGAGCGCATGCTGACCAATATCAGCCTGGTGGCGGCCGGCGCCGGCGTCTCGGCCGTGCCCGCGTCGATGCAGGGCTTCCATGCCGAGAGCGTGGTGTATTGCGCGATCGAGGATGCGCCGCCGACCCTGTCCGCCCCGTTGACGCTGGCCTGGCGCGAGCAGGCGCAGCGCCCCACGCTGCGCCACCTAATCGAACTGGCGCTCGCGACGCCGGCCTAGCGGGCAGCATGCGCACCCTGCCTTACGCTTCCTTCCTGACGCTGGCGCTGCCGGTTGCGGCGGGACTGGCGCTGGGCCTCGCGGCGCCCGCGCTGGCGGTGCAGATGAAACCGCTGGGCGAAGCCTTCATCCACGTGCTGGGCTGGCTGACCTATCCCTTGATCTTCTGCATGCTGGCCGCCAGCGCGGCGGCGCTCGGGCGCGACCGCGAACTGGGCCACATCGGCGCTTATGCGCTGGCGTATTTCGCCGCGATGTCGCTGCTGTCGCTGCTGGCCGGACTGGCGGCGGGATGGGCGTTCGAACCGGGCGCGCACGCCGCAGCGGCGTTCGGCATGCAGGCGCCCGCGCGCGCAGGGGCCTTGCATGGCATGCTGGACTGGCTGAACCGCTTGCCGGAACTGCCGGCCAACAACCTGCTCCTGCTCGCCGCCGCCCTCCCGGCCGGGCTGCTGCTCGGGCGCTTGCCGGATGCGCGGCCGCTGGCCCTGGTCGAGCGCGGCCGCGCCTGGCTGCTGGCCGGCGTCAAGGCCTTCCTGCGGCTGGCGCCGCTGGCCGCGTTCGGCGCGACCGCCTACACGGTCGGACGCTACGGCACGGCTTCGCTGCTGCCGCTGCTGCGCTTCATCGCGGTAATCAACCTGGCCAGCCTACTGTTCGTGCTGCTGGCCTTCGGCGCCGCGGCGCGCCTGGCGGGTGCGCCGCTGCTGCGCTTGCTGAAGTTCGTGCGCGCCGAACTGTACCTGGTGTTCTTCACCAGTTCCTCGCTCGCCGGCCTGGCGCCCTTGAGCGAAAAGCTCGAGCGCCTGGGTTGCCCGCGCGCGGTGACCGGCATGGTGCTGCCGTTTTCGTATTCGCTCAACCTGGCCGGCACCTATCTGTACATCGCGCTGGCGCTGATGTTCCTGACCCAAGCCGCGCAGTTGCAGCTGGGCTGGCGCGAGCTGGCGCTCATGCTCGGCGTGGCGCTGGTCAGCAGCAAGGGCGCGGTCGGCGTGGCCGGCTCCGGCATCGCCACGCTGGCGGCGACGGTGGCCTTGCTGCACCTGGCGCCGCCCGAAATGGTGGCGATCCTGTTCACGGTCGACCGTACCATGAAATGCCGGGTGCTGACCAACGTGATCGGCCATGCGCTGGCCTGCATCGTGGTCGCGGCCTGGGAGGGCAGCCTGGATCGGGCGGCGCTGCGCGACAGCCTGTTCAGGCAATGAGCAATACTTTACTTCCTGCAGTGCCCGCCTCATCATGCGTTTCATCCGGACCCGTCCGTCCAACGAGGAATACGCATGCAACCAACAGCACCGACTTCGTCGACACCTTCCAAGCTCGCCACCGTCCTGCGCGTCACCAGCGGCAACTTCCTGGAGATGTTCGATTTCTTCCTGTACGGCTTTTACGCCACCTACATCGCCGCCACTTTCTTCCCATCGCATAACGAATACGCTTCGCTGATGCTGACCTTCGTCACCTTCGGCGCGGGCTTCCTGATGCGTCCGCTGGGCGCGGTCATCCTCGGCGCCTACATCGACCGCATCGGCCGCCGCAAGGGCTTGCTGCTGACGCTGGCGCTGATGGCAACCGGCACCGTGCTGATCGCATGCGTGCCCGGCTATGCGACGATCGGCATCGCCGCGCCGCTGCTGGTGCTGGCCGGGCGCCTGCTGCAGGGCTTTTCGGCCGGCGTGGAGTTGGGCGGCGTGTCGGTCTACCTGTCCGAGATGGCCACGCCCGGCAACAAGGGCTTCTACGTCAGCTGGCAGTCGGCCAGCCAGCAGGCCGCGATCATGGTCGCCGCCCTGCTCGGCTTTCTGCTCAACCGCATGATCGCACCGCAGGACATCGACACCTGGGGCTGGCGCGTGCCCTTCTTCATCGGCTGCTGCATCATCCCCTTCCTGTTCGTGATCCGCCGCTCGCTGCAGGAAACCGAAGCGTTCAAGGCGCGTCGCCATCAGCCGACCTTCAAGGAAATCCTGGCCTCGCTCGGCCTCAACTGGCGCATCGTGCTGCTCGGCATGATGCTGACCGTGATGACCACGGTATCGTTCTACCTGATCACGGTGTACACGCCGACCTTCGGCAAAAAAGTGCTGAAGCTGAGCGCCACCGACAGCCTGCTGGTGACCTTCTGCATCGGCCTGTCGAACTTCTTCTGGCTGCCGGTGATGGGCGCGCTGTCGGACCGCATCGGCCGCTGGCCGCTGCTAGTCACGTTTACGGTGCTGCCGATCCTGACCGCGCACCCGGTGCTGGCCTGGCTGGTGGCGCACCCGACCTTCGGGCACATGCTGGAGGCCGAGCTGTGGCTGTCCTTCATCTACGCCAGCTACAACGGCGCCACCGTGGTCGCGCTGACCGAGATCATGCCGCCCGAAGTGCGCACGGTCGGCTTTTCGCTGGCCTACAGCCTGGCGACAGCGATCTTCGGCGGCTTCACGCCGGTGGTGTCGACCTGGCTGATCGAACAGACCGGCGACAAGGCCGCGCCGGGCTGGTGGATGGCGTTTGCCGCCGTCTGCGGATTGATCGCCGCCGTGCTGCTGTACCGTCCGAAAGCCGGCGCCGCGCCCGCCCAGCCGGCCAATGTTTAAAAATGGTAAGCGCGCGGCTTAACAGACGCGCGCGCGCCGGCCGCCTAACGTTGATGGAACTTGTAAACAGAGGGAAGATCATGATCAAGGTCACCGGTTATGCGGCCAAGCATTCGTACAGCCGCCTGAAGAAATACGAGTTCGAGCGCGAAGAAGCCAAGGCCCACGAGGTCGAGATCGACGTGCTGTACTGCGGCGTCTGCCATTCGGACATCCACCAGGTCAAGAACGAATGGTCGAACACGGTCTATCCCTGCGTGCCGGGGCACGAGATCGTCGGGCGCGTCACGCGCATCGGGCCGGCGGTGCGCAAGCACCAGGTCGGCGATCTGGTCGGCGTGGGCTGCATGATCGACAGCTGCGGCACGTGCGAGTCCTGCCGGCACGGCGACCAGAACTATTGCATGAGCCCGAACAGCTGGCTCGCCACCTACAACGGTCCGATGCAGCCGAAGTCGAAAGTCGGCGAAAACATCTACGGCCGCGACAACACCTTCGGCGGCTATTCGAACATGCTGGTGGTCAAGGAAGACTTCGTGCTGAAGATCCCGCCGCAGCTGAAACCCGAAGTCGCCGCGCCGATCCTGTGCGCCGGCGTGACGACGTATTCGCCGATGAAACACTGGGGCGTGAAGGCCGGCGACAAGGTCGGCGTCATCGGCATGGGCGGCCTGGGCCACATGGCGGCCAAGCTGGCGCGCGCGCTCGGCGCCGAGGTCACGTTGTTCACCACCACGCGGGAAAAAATCGACGAAGCGGGCAAGCTCGGCTTCAAGGCCGTGCTGGAAAGCGACAAGGCGGCGATGGGGGCGATCGAAGCCGAGTTCGATTTCATGCTCTCGACCATCCCCGAAAAGCACGACCTCAATCCTTTCGTGAACATGCTCAAGCGTAATGCCGTCTTGACCGTGGTCGGCGCGCTCGAGCCGATGGCGCCGGTCGACAACATGCAGATGGCATTCAAGCGCCGCAGCGTGGCCGGCTCGCTGATCGGCAACCTCGCCGAGACCCAGGAAGTGCTGGACTTCTGCGCCCAGCACGACATCGGCCCGGAGATCGAGATCATCCGCATCCAGGACATCAACGATGCGTATAAAAAGGTCGAGAAGGGCGAGGCGCGCTTCCGCTATGTGATCGACATGGCCTCGCTCAAGGAAGAGATGGCGGAATAAGCGAACAGCTGCGCGGGCGCAAAGAGCCTGGTTTCCAGGCTCAACCGTTTATTGCTGCCAGGCCACGCATGGTTTAGACTGGCCCTTTGATTTTCCAGGACGTTTCGCCATGTCTTTCCCATCGATTCGATATGCGGGCGCCGCCCTCCTAGCGCTCGGGCTGCTCGCCGGCTGCAAAGGCGAAAAGCCCACCACGCCGCCGCCCAAGCCAGTGGCCGCGGCGCCGAGCGCGCCCAAGCTCACGCGCGACCAGGCGATGGCCGATCTGATGGCCCTGCCCGAACTGAAAGCCTGGTCCGAGCAGATCGAAAAAGGTTCGCACGGCCAGGCGCACGGCGCCGTGATCGAAGACGATCCGGCCCCGCGCATCCTCAACGGCAAGCCCTACTATCAGCTCAGCTTCGTCGAAGACCGCAAGCAGGACGTGCACCGCCGTGCCAGCTTCCTGGTGGCCCAGGCGGGCGACGACATCCTGGTCGAGGACGACGCGACCGATACCGTGCAGTCGCTGGGCGAATGGCGGCGCAGCGTGCGCAAGCTGGAGTTGAAATCGGGCTGATGCGGGAATGCTATAGTGCATCTCGAAAAAGAGGAGATGCCCGATGCAAGTCCGTTCCCTGATCGCCGCGCTCAGTTCCAGCCTGCTCGGCGCCTGCCTGCTCGCCGGCGCATTGTCCGCGCCAGCGGCGCAAGCGGCCGATGCCGCTCCACCTTCCGCGTTCCATTGGCCGCATGGCGAACGCGCCGCCGTCAGCCTGTCCTACGACGACGCCCTCGATTCCCAGCTCGACCACGCGATTCCCGCGCTCGACCGCGCCGGCATCAAAGCCACCTTCTATCTGCAGCTGTCCAATCCTGCCGTGCGCAACCGCATGGCCGAGTGGCGCGCCGCCGCCGCGCATGGGCACGAGCTGGGCAACCACACGCTGTTCCACCAATGTTCGAAGCGCGTGCCCGGCCACGACTTCGTGCAGCTCGAGCGCAACCTCGACACCACGAGCGTCGCCCAGATGCGCGACCAGGTGCTGCTCGCCAACACGATGCTGAACGCGCTCGACGGCCGCATCGAACGTACCTTCACCGTGCCGTGCGGCGACCACATGGCCGTGGATGGCGACTACCTGCCGGCCATCGCATCGAACTTCATCGGCATGAAGGTGCGCGAGGGCGACGCCGTGACCGCCTCGATGACCGGCTTCGATCCGCGCGCCGTGACCGTGATGGCGCCGGTGGGCCTGAGCGGCCAGCAACTGATCGACATCGTCAAGCGCGCGGGCGCGCGCGGGACCATGATCAACTTCACCTTCCACGGCGTGGGCGGCGACTACCTGACCACGTCCAACGCGGCGCACGAGGAGTTGCTGGCCTTCCTGGCGGCGCACCGCGACGAATACTGGACCGACACCTTTCTGAACATAACGCGCTACGCCGGCGCTCATGCCCTGCCGCGCCACTCCGACAAGTAATCCTGCGGCGTCCTGCCCAACAGACGCCGGAACATGCTGGTGAAGGCGCTCGGGCTGGCGTAGCCGAGCGCGCGCGCGACCGCGCCGACACTGGCGCCGCGCGCCAGCATCTCGAACGCATGCGCCAGGTGCACCTGCTGCACCCACTGGCGATACGGCAGCCCGGTCTCCTTCGGAAACAGCCGGATCAGCGTACGCGCGCTGGCGCCGGTGTCCGATGCGTAATCGTCGAGCCGGCGCAGCTGGCCGGGATGCGCCATGATGTCGGCGCACAAGGCTTGCAGGCGGCGGTCGCGCGGCCAAGGCACGGCGATCGGCACCGTTTCCATCGCCGCCAGCTCGGACAGGATCAGGCGCGCCAGCGCCTCGCCGCGGCCACCGGGCGGGTAGTCGTCCGGCTCGTCGGAGAATGCGACGATCAGCTCGCGCAGCAGCGGACTGACCTCCAGCACCTTGCAAGCCGTCCCGATCGGCGAGCCGAGCGCGTCCGTGTCGATGTACAGCGTGCGCTGGTTGACGCGGCTGAGCATCGTCAACTCGTGCACGACGCCGGGCGGGATCAACAGCGCGCGGCGCGGCGGGATGATCCAGACGCCGAACTCGGTACGCACGCGCATCACGCCTTCGCTGGCGTAAAGCAATTGCACCCACGGATGACTGTGCGCGGCGATCGATTCGCCGTAGCCGATCTCGCGCGGCACCGCCGTGACCGCGCGCGGCAGGGTGTCGTACCTCGGCTGGTACGCGGGCGATGGCGAGAGCGTGCTTGTCACTCAGTTGTCACTTAGTTGTCACTTATGCGACGAAAAATGGAAGATACGTTCGAAGGGCACAGTCTACACTGCCAGTCCGGCAATAAAAACAATCCCGACATGTCCACTTCCTCGTCTTCCAGCGCCACCGCGCGCAGCGGCAACGCCTCCGGCGCCGTGCTGCAGATCCTGTTCTCGGTCGCCTTCGTCCACCTGCTGAACGATTGCGTGCAAGCCGTGCTGCCGTCGATCTATCCGCTGCTCAAGCAGCAATTCGCGCTGAGCTTCACCCAGGTCGGCCTGATCACGCTGACTTTCCAGTGCACCGCATCGCTGCTCCAGCCGTGGATCGGCCTGGCCACCGACAAGCGCCCCATTCCCTTCCTGCTGCCGATCGGGATGTGCGTGACCTTCTGCGGCGTGGCGTTGATCTCGGTCGCCGGCAGCTTCGGCATGCTGCTGCTGGCGGCCGGCCTGATCGGCGTCGGCTCCTCGACCTTCCACCCGGAAGCGTCGCGCGTCGCGCGCCTGGCCTCGGGCGGGCGCTTCGGCTTCGCGCAATCGCTGTTCCAGGTCGGCGGCAACGTTGGCTCGGCGCTCGGGCCGTTGATGGCCGCCGCCATCGTGGTCGGGCGCGGCCAGCGCCAGATGGCCTGGTTCACGCTGTTCGTGCTGGTTGCGGTGACAGTGCTGGTGGGCGTGAGCCGCTGGTACGCCGGCCACCTGCAGGCCGCGCCGCGCAAAGCCTCGGCGCAGGCCGGCCCGGCGCTCCCGCGCGCGCAGGTGATCAAGGCGCTGGCCGTGCTGGCGATGCTGGTGTTCTCGAAGTACATCTACATGGCCAGCCTGTCGAGCTACTACACCTTTTACCTGATCGAAAAATTCCACGTGGCGGTCGGCACCGCCCAGCTGTACCTGTTCCTGTTCCTGGCCGCGGTCGCCGCCGGCACCTTCGCGGGCGGACCGATCGGCGACCGCATCGGCCGCAAGCGCGTGATCTGGGTCTCGATCCTGGGCGCCGCGCCGTTCACGCTGGCCCTGCCCTACGTCGACTTGTTCTGGACCGGCGTGCTGTCGGTGATCATCGGGCTGGTGCTGTCCTCGGCCTTCTCGGCGATCGTCGTATTCGCGCAGGAACTGGTGCCGGGCAAGGTCGGCATGATCGCGGGACTCTTCTTCGGATTGATGTTCGGCATCAGCGGCATCGGCGCGGCGGCGATGGGCCATATCGCCGACGTGCACGGCATCGAGACCGTGTATCGCATCGCCTCCTTGCTTCCGCTGCTCGGCATCCTGGCAGCACTCTTGCCGCGGATCGAACAGCCCAGGCACTAAAACGGGGCGCGATGTGTGTCTTGATTGATTCAACACAAACCGAAAGCGAGCGTCGACACTTATTGTTGATCCGCCGCTGACCGTGTGTCCCAACGTTCGGGTTTGCCAGTTCCGTGCTGGCGAGCGCGAACGGTGGGGCCACTCCTCCCCCGGTCGGCGGCGCCCCCTCTCCTGCCCGCGCGCCTGGCCTCAGCGCACCGCCGACGGATCGAAATGCGGGTTTTCGATCAGCCCGAACACGTTCCCGAACGGGTCCGTCAGCGCCGCCACGCGGATGTCCCCGCCCACATCCTGGATCGCCTCGTGCACGCCGGCGCCCAGCCCGACGACGCGCGCAAAGTCCGTCTCGATATCGTCCGCCGCCCAGTAGGCGATCCCGCCGGCGGCGCCCGGCGTGCCGTCCGGCACCAGGCCCAGCTCGAAGCCGCCGATGGCAAAGCCGACGTAGTACGGCTGGTCGAAATACGGGGCCGTGCCGAATGCCTGGGCATACCAGTCCTTCGCGCGCGCCAGGTCCGTGACCGGGTAGCTCACGGTGCGCAATCCCTTGATCATGCAGTTCTCCTTGATTAGTGAAACGTCATGATGCGGTGGCCGAGCGCCACGGCCAAGCTGTCAGTTTAACGATTGCTTAATTGCGCACGCCATGGCAGTGGTCGAAACACCTTGCGCGGCCATAGCAGCTGTATGTACCAACTGTCACCAAACTTGTCTGAATTTCCTTTTGCGTCAATGTCTTATCCATGCACCGAATGATCAAGAAGTCGTTTTTTATACTCAATAATTACCTAAAGAACCTGATCGTTTGTTAATATTACAGGCTTCATCCCGCTTCCATCCGGAAGACAGCCTTGCGCCTACTTAACTGTCACACCCATTGGTTTCACGTCGGGCGCCGCGGCCTGATGCTTGCGATGGCTGCGCTGTCTCTGGCTTGCTCGAGCGCCTCCGCACAGCCGCAGCGCGAACTGCGGATCGGCGTCTACGACAATGCGCCCAAGATTTTTTTCGATGCAAATGGCAAGCCGACCGGCATCATGGTCGATTTGATCGAGAAAATCGCCGAATCCGAAGATTGGGCGCTTCGATTCGTGCCCTGCCGCTGGGCCGATTGCAACGATATGCTGGCACGCGGGCAGCTCGATCTGCTGCCCGACGTGGCTTTCACGGACGAGCGTGCCAGCCGATTCACCTTCCACAGCGTGCCGGTGCTGCTGAGCTTTTCGCAGCTCTACCGCGGCAAGCAGGTCAAGGCAGCCACCATCCTCGATGTCCAGGGCAAGCGCATCGCAGTACTGCAGGGATCGGTACAGGCGCAATTCCTGGCGTCGATGACCCAGGCCTTCGGATTGTCCCCTCGCTTCATCCCGGTGCAATCCTTTGACCAGGCATTTGCGCTGGTGCGCGACGGCAAAGCCGATCTGGCCGCCGTTAATAATTTCTACGGCGACCTCCAGGCGCCGAAATACGGTCTCAGAGAGACGGCCATCCTGTTCCGCCCGGCGCGCTTGTTCTACGCCGGGCGACCAGGCCTGGATCAGGCTGTAATGGCGGCGATCGACCGCCAATTGACGGCCTGGAAAACCGATCCGGAATCGATCTATTTCGCGACGCTGCAGCGCTGGCAATCGAATGGCCCGGCGCAACGCGCCAATACCCGCAACCTTTGGCTGCTTGGTCTGTCCGCGACGCTGCTGCTGCTCGCCGTGTTCGCTGCGCTGCGCTTTCGGCGCCAGGCGGTCAAGCGTGCGTCCGAATTACGGACCACGGAAAATAAACTGTCGCTGATCCTGGACCGGGTGGACTCGCTGGTCTACATCAAAGATGAGCATTTCCGCTACACCTATGCTAACGGCGCGTTGTGCCGCATCCTGGGCATGCCCATGCAAGACATCATCGGCAAGGACGATTTCGAATTGCATGCGCCGCGTCTCGCAGCCCAACTACGCGCCAACGACCTGAAGGCGATGGCGGCGACGCAGCCCCAGACCTTCGAAGAATCCACCGACGTATCCGGGCAGCGCCGCGATTACCTGTCGACCAAGATGGCACTCGCATTCGGCGACGGCACATCGCGTTCCTTGTGTGGCATTTCGAGCGACGTGACCTCCAAAAAGCAGCTCGAGGAATCGACCCGCATCGCGGCCACGATGTTCCAATCGAACGAAGGCATGCTGGTGCTCGGCGCCGACCGCGTCATCGTCGATGCCAACCCGGCGTTTTGCACGATGAGCGGCTACAGCGCCGCCGAACTGGCCGGCGCCGCGCAGCTGCCGTTCATGCTGAGCGAGCATGACGACGGGCTGGACGCCAGCTTCTGGGACAAGCTCGCTCTCCAGCATAAATGGCACGGCAGCGCCTATTCGCGCCGCAAGGACGGCGGCACCTATCCGGTGTTGTTGTCGGTCAGCGCAGTGCTCGACGAGTCGGGCCGCCCAGTCAACTACGTCTGCACGGCATCGGACATCACCGAGTTCAAACAGATTCAGGAACACAACCTGCGTTTGGCTTACTACGACGAGCTGACCGGTCTGCCGAATCGCCGCCTGCTGTTCGAACGCATCCGCGCATCCCTGCTCGCCGGCGCCACACGCTATGGCGCGCTGCTGTTTCTGGACCTGGACAACTTCAAGGACTTGAACGATACGCGCGGCCACGTCGCCGGCGACGAGTTGCTCTCGCAAGTCGCGCAACGCCTGCTGGCTTGCGCACGCAGCAGCGACACGGTCGCACGTCTCGGCGGCGACGAATTCGTGATCATGCTCGATGCGATCGGCGTCGATGCGCAGGAGGCGCAGCACCATGCAGCGCTGCTGGCCGAACAGGTCTTGGCAACCGTCGGCGCCGCCTACGACATCGGCGGCGTCACGCACCATGCCAGTTGCAGCATCGGCGTCACACTGTGCTCCCACGGCGACGTCGAACTGGCGACGCTCTTGAAGCGCGGCGATCTTGCGATGTACCAGGCCAAGGCCGCCGGTAAGAACGCGGTGCGTTTCTTCGAACCCTGGATGGAAGCCGCCATCGCCCAGCGCCTGCGGATCGAAGCGGAACTGCGCCTGGCGCTCGCGCAGGATCAGTTTGTCCTGTTTTATCAGCCGCAGATCGAAGACGACGACATCGTCGGCGCCGAAGCCCTGCTGCGCTGGCGCCACCCGGAACGCGGCATGATCGGTCCCGTCGAATTCATCGGCATCGCCGAGAATTCGGACTTGATCGTGCCGATCGGCCTGTGGGTGCTGCGTGCCGCCTGCGAGCAGTTGGCGCGCTGGTCGCTATCGCCCTCGAGCCGGCGCCTGACGGTGGCGGTCAACGTCAGTATCCGCCAGCTCATGCAAGACGATTTCGTCGACGCCACCCTGGCCGTCATCGCCGCCAGCGGCGCCAATCCAGCCCAGCTCAAGCTGGAGATCACCGAATCGATGGTGATCGAACACGTCGAAGAAGCGACCGGCAAAATGCAGGCGCTGCGCCAGCATGGCGTGCAGTTCTCGCTGGACGACTTCGGGACCGGTTATTCGTCGCTGGCTTATCTGAAACGCCTGCCGCTGGAACAGCTCAAGATCGACCGCTCCTTCGTGCGCGATATCCTGGTCGATCCGAACGACGCCCTGATTGCACGCAGTATCGTGGCGCTGGCGGATGCGCTTGGCCTGTCGATCATCGCCGAAGGCGTGGAGACGCAAGCGCAGCGCCAGAAGCTGCACGAGCTGGGCTGCCGCCGTTTCCAGGGTTATCTCTTCAGCAAACCCGTGCCAGCGCAGGAGTTCGCGGCGCTGCTTGCCGATAAGCTCTTCCAACACGCATAAGCACGCGCAACGGTAGGAAGCGCTCGTAAAACATCGCTTGACCCACTTACTTTCGACAAGGACATCATGCACACCACCTCTCCGTCTCAGCCGCGCCGCCTGAAAACCCTCTTCGCCTTCGCCTGCGCGCTCGCGGGCGTTACGTGCGCGCACGCGTATGCGCGCGACGACGTACGCAACGACGCACCCGGGCATGCCTACGGCGTGCAGATGCAGATCGCGGTGCACGGCCACGCCAGCGCGCCGCTGTTGACGGTGGAAGAAGACAAGCCGTTCGCAGTGGCCGGCGAAGATGGCGGCAAGCCCTGGCGCGCCGAGTTCGTGCTCACCCGCGTGCGCGCTGCCGACGGCGCCAAGCCGACCGTGCGCCTGGGCGGCAGCATCAGTGAAGACGGCAAGCTGCTGGCCAAGCCGACGCTAATCGGCGCGCTGGGCGAACGCATGGCGGTCCAGGTCGGCGACGACGTCAAGCTGGCCCTCGTCGTGAAGGACCTCGCGCCGTAAAGCGGCACGCCGCGCGCCGCTGCCGCTCGGCGACCGAAGTCAGCGATCGGCGTCAGCGATCCAGGTGCGAGATCAGCGCGCGCCGCGCATCCGGCTCGCCGCCCTGTTCCGGCTCGGGACGGGTGTGATGCACGTCGACCGACACGCCGACTGCGATGACGTCGATTAGCAGCAGCTGCAGGATGCGCGAGATCATCGACAGGAAGGCGGTGTTGTCCTCGGCATGGTCGATCGCCAGCAGCACGCTGGCGCGGCTGGCCAGCGGCGAGTCGCTGCGGGTGATGGCGATGACGTCGGCGCCGGCCGCGCGCGCCGCGTCGACCGCGTCCAGCAGCTCCGGCAGGCGGCCCGAGTTCGAGATCGCGATCACCAGGTCGCCCGGCCCCAGCAAGTCGGCCGCCAGCGCGAACAGGTGCGCATCGCCGTACAGCGAGGTCGGGATGCGGAAGCGCACGAACTTGTGCTGGCCGTCCAGCGCCACCACGCGCGCATTGCCCATCGCATAGAACTCGATGCGGCGCGCGCGGCTCACCAGTTCGATCGCCCGGTCGACCGCGCGCACGTCGAGCTGGTCACGGAATTGCAGGATCGCCGAGACGGTGTTGTCGATCACCTTGGCCGACAGGTCGTGCGTGCTGTCGTTGGTGCGCACCTGGCTGTGGCGCACCGGGATCGAGCCGGTCAGGCTGCTGGCGAATTTCAACTTGAAGTCGGCCAGGCCGGCAAAGCCGAGCGAGCGGCAGAAGCGGATCACGGTCGGCTGGCTGACGTCGGCCAGCTTGGCGATCTCGGCGATCGGCTCGTTCAGCACCAGGCGCGGCTGCGCCAGCACCAGCGTGGCGACGCGCTGCTCGGCCGGCGTGAACGAGGGCTGCAGCTGGCGGATGCGGTCCATCAGCGTGTTGTCGCCGCTGCGGCCGCGCAGGTGCTCGGACAGGATCGTCGCCACGCCATCGAAGGCGACGTGCGTGGTGTTGATGACGTAGGTCGGGATGTCGGCCAGGTAGGCGGTGAAGCGGCCCTTGGCTTCGAAACGCGCGCGGAATGGCGAGGTCTTGAACCACTCCCCCATGCGCGGCACGATGCCGCCGCCGATGAAGATGCCCCCAAAAGCGCCCAGCGTCACCGCCAGGTTGGCCGCCGCCCCGCCCAGCATGCCGCAGAAGCATTCCAGCACTTCCAGGCACAGCGCATCCTTGTCTTCCAGCGCGCCGGCGATGATCTCGGCCGAGCTGCGCGCCGGTGTGTCCACGCCGTTGCGCGCGGCCAGCGCACGATGGATCAATTCCATGCCCGGCCCCGAGATCAGGCGCTCATTCGACACGTGGGTCCACTCGCGCCAGGCCGCCTGCAGGATCGCGAACTCGCGCTCGTCGGCGGGCGCGAAGTTCATGTGGCCGCCTTCCGAGCCGAGCGTGACGAAGCCGTCCAGCGTCGGGATCACGCCCGACACGCCCAGGCCGGTGCCGGGGCCGAGCACGCCGATCACCGCCTGCGGCGCCGGCTTGCCGCCGCCCACCTGCATCAGGTCGGCGGGTTTCAGGTTCGGGATCGCCATCGCCAGCGCGGTGAAGTCGTTGACGATCAACAGGGTCGTGAAGCCGAGCTCGCGCCGCACGGCGTCGGTCGAGAAGGTCCACGGCCGGTTGGTCATGCGCACGTAGTCGCCGTCGACCGGATTGGCCAGCGCCAGCGCGCCATGATGCAGGCGCGGGTTGCCCTGCTCCGCCAGGTAAAAGCGCAGCAGCGCAACGATGCCCTCGAAGTCGTCGCAGCGCAGCACGCGCACGCCGGCATAGGCGCCGGGCGCGGTCTGCAGCGCGAAGCGCGCGTGGGTGGCACCGATGTCGGCCAGCAGGCGCGGACCGTCGGCGAAGACGGTCGCGGCGCGCGTCGGATCTCCCGGCTGTTCGATCACGTCGACCTCCTCACGCCAGGGTGCCGAACCAGCCGCCGTAGGCCGGCAGCGTGACCTTGCCGTCGACCACCTCGCCCTGCAGGCCGTGGCCGCTCAAGGCCTGCGCGCCCTGCGCTTGCGGCCAGTCGAAGCTGATCGGCGCATCGGTGACGTTGAACACGGCCAGCAGCGGCGCATGGCCCGGCAGGTCGCGGCGCAGCGCCAGCGCCTGCTCGGGCGTGTCGAAGAACACGATGTCGCCGCGCGTGAGTTGCGGCAGCGTGCGGCGCCAGTGAATGATGGTGCGCGCGAAGTTCAGCGTCGATGCGGGATCCTGGTCTTGCAGGCTTTCCGCCAGCGGCAAGTGCTCCTTCGGTACCGGCAGCCACGGTTGTCCGCTGGTGAAGCCGGCGTTCGGGGCTTCGCTCGTCCACGGCATCGGCGTGCGGCAGCCATCGCGGCCCTTGAACTCGGGCCAGAAGGTGATGCCGTACGGGTCTTGCAGCAGTTCGTAGGGGACGTCGGCTTCCGGCAGCGCCAGCTCGTCGCCCTGGTACAGGCAGGGCGTGCCCTTCAGCGAGAGCTGCAGCGCCAGCACCAGCTTGGTCAGCGCGCTGTTCACGCTGCCGTCCGGGTTCTGGCCGCCCCAGCGCGTGGTCACGCGGATCGCGTCGTGATTACCGACCGACCAGGACGCCCAGCCATCCTTCACGCGCGCGTTGAATTCCTCGACCTGCTTGCGGATATGCGTGCTCGAAAATTCGGGCGTCAGCAGGTTGAAGCTGTAGGCCATGTGCAGCTTGTCGCCGCCCGAGGTGTACTCGGCCATCTGCTCGAGCGCATCGTCCGAGCTGACTTCGCCGATCGAGACCGCGCCGTATTCGTTCAACAGGGCGCGCACGCGCTGCAGGAACGGGATATTCTCCGGCTGGGTCTTGTCGTGGATGTGGGCCTGCATGCCGTACGGATTGACGTCGGTGACGGTCGAGGTGTCGCGCACCAGCGCCGGCGGGTTGCTGCGCAGCTGGCGGTCATGGAAGTGGAACACGCAGGCGTCCATGCGCACGCCATCGACGCCGCGCTCGAGCCAGAAGCGCAGCGAATCGAGGTGGGCCTGCTGCACGTCCGGATTATGAAAATTCAGCTGCGGCTGGCTGACCAGGAAGTTGTGCATGTAGTACTGCTTGCGGCGCGTGTCCCAGTGCCAGGCCGGGCCGCCGAACACCGACAGCCAGTTGTTGGGCGGATTGCCGTCCGGGAGCGGATCGGACCAGACATACCAATCGGCCTTCGGATTGTCGCGGTTCGAACGGCTCTCGACGAACCACGGGTGGGCGTCGGCGGTGTGCGACATCACCTGGTCGATCATGATCTTCAGGCCCACGCTGTGCGCCTTGGCGATCAGCGCGTCGAAGTCGGCCAGCGTGCCGAACAGCGGATCGACGTCGCAGTAGTCCGAGATGTCGTAGCCGAAGTCCTTTTGCGGGGACTTGAAGAAGGGCGACAGCCAGACGATGTCGACGCCCAGGCCGGCGATGTAATCGAGCTTGGCGGTGATGCCCGGCAGGTCGCCGACGCCGTCGCCATTGGTGTCGAGGTAGCTGCGCGGGTAGACCTGGTAGATGATGGCGTCGTGCCACCAGGGGGCCGCGTTCGTGGTCGCGTCGGTCGTCTCGTTGGGATTCTTGTCCGATACTGAAGTCATGATGAGTCCGGTTTAATAATTTTTACGCAATATACAGGATGGACGCCGTAGTGACAATGCTGCAGCGCCGCAGAGGTTTCGTAAATATTCTTTAAAAATCATGAACTTATAACCGTAATGACCAAACAAACTCTGGCGCCGCAGTAGTCAAACTACACAATCACTGCTAGGCTGTCGCGCTCACCGAACAAGTATCGAAGAATCCCATGACTCAAGCCCTCGCCACCGCCGGCCTGTTTGCCCTATTGAGCTGCGCCGCCGGCCTCGCCCAGGCCGCGATCCTGCCCGACAGCTGCGACAGTCCGAACTTCCAGATCGTCCAGTCGCCGGCGGCCGCCACTTTTGATGCGCGCGCCGTCTGGCTCGACAGGCGCCTGGTACGCTGGCCGGGTGCTGCCGTGGATGGCGTGTTCAAGCTGTATCACTCGGCGCACGGTTCGATCGCCGCGCCGATCGGTGGCAAGGTGGCCGGCGCGGCCGGCTCGATCGTCCTGGCGCCGAGCACCGCGCCGGTCGCGCCGGCCGTGGCGGCGCGCTTCAAGTACCTGGCCGACGGCCCGCTGCTGCAGGTGAGCGAGAGCGACGTCACCAGCTTGCCCGACCTGCACAACCAGCAGCTGGTGCTGGTGCGCGAGGATGCGGACGGCACCGTGCGTGACGCCACCCGCGTCCAGGCGGCCGGCGCGCTCGACGATCTGTACGCCGCCGCGGCGGGCCTCACACTCGGCGCCGACGTCGCCGGCGGCGGCACCCGCTTCACGCTCTGGGCCCCGACCGCGCGCCAGGCCGCGGTCTGCGTCTACGACAAGGCGACCGGCCACGCGCGCGCCGCCTACCAGATGGATTTCGACCGCCGCACAGGCGCCTGGAGCGCGGCCTTGCCGGGCGACCTGTCCGGCAAATACTATCGCTACGCGGTCGACGTGCCGGTCGACGGCGTCGGCATCGTGCGCAACCTGGTCACCGATCCTTACTCGGTCAGCCTCACCACCGACTCGAAGCGCAGCTACGTCACGCGCCTGGATGCGCCGCGCCTCAAGCCCGAGGGCTGGGATGCCACGGCGGCGCCGTCGACGGTCAAGGCGAGCACCGACATGGTGGTCTACGAAACGCACGTGCGCGATTTTTCGATCAACGACCCGAGCGTGCCGGAAGCCCACCGCGGCAAGTACCTCGCTTTTACCGACCTCAAGTCGAACGGCATGAAGCACATGGCGGCGCTGGCCAGGGCCGGCGTCACCGACGTGCACCTGCTGCCGGTCTACGACTTCGGCAGCGTGCCGGAAACCGGCTGCGTCACGCCGCGTCCATCCGGCCGCCCCGACGGCGAGACCCAACAGGCGCTGGTGATGAAGAGCGCGGGCAGCGACTGCTTCAACTGGGGCTACGACCCGGTCCACTACAACGCGCCGGAAGGCAGCTACGCCACCGATCCGGTCGATGGCGCCAAACGCATCGTGGAATTGCGCGAGATGGTCGAGAGCCTGCACAGGACCGGTCTGCGGGTCGGTATGGACGTGGTGTTCAACCACACTTTTATCGCCGGCCAGAACGAGAAGTCGGTGCTCGACCGCATCGTGCCCGGCTATTACCACCGCCTGAATGACAAGGGCGGCGTCGAACAATCGACCTGCTGCGACAACACCGCCACCGAGAACCTCATGATGGGCAAACTCCTGGTCGACTCGGTGACGCAGTGGGCCGTGCAGTACAAGATCGACTCGTTCCGTTTCGACCTGATGGGCCACCAGCCGCGCGCGCTGATGGAGCAGTTGCAGCGGACGGTGAATGCGGCCGCCGGCCGGCGCATCGAGCTGCTCGGCGAAGGCTGGAACTTCGGCGAAGTCGCCGACGGCCGCCGCTTCGTGCAGGCCTCGCAGCTGTCGCTGAACGGCAGCGGCATCGGCACCTTCAACGACCGTACCCGCGACGCGGTGCGCGGCGGCGGCGCCAGCGATGCCGGCGAAGCGATGTTCGCGCGCCAGGGCTGGATCAACGGCCTGGCTTACGATCCCAACGCGCATGCGCAGGCGGGCGCGCAGGCGCAGGCGCGCGCGGCGCTTCTGCACACGGCCGACCTGGTGCGCGCCGGCCTGGCCGGTTCGATCCGTTCGTATCCCTTGCAAACCTTCGACAACAAGACCGTGCCGTTGGAAGCGATCGACTACAACGGCCAGCCGGCCGGCTACGTCAGCGAGCCGGGCGAAGTGGTGAATTACGTCGAAAACCACGACAACCAGACCCTGTTCGACATCGACGTGTTCAAGCTCCCGTTGAACACCTCGAGCCAGGACCGTGCGCGCGTGCAGGTGCTCGGCCTGGCGGTCGACGCGTTCGCGCAAGGCGTGGCCTACTTCCATGCCGGTGTCGACATCTTGCGTTCCAAGTCGCTCGACCGCAACAGCTTCAATTCGGGCGATTGGTTCAACCGCGTCGACTGGAGCTACCAGACCAATTATTTCGGCAGCGGCCTGCCGCCGCAATCGGACAATGGCAAGGATTGGGCGGCGATGAAGCCGCTGCTGGCGAATGCCGCGATCAAGCCTCTGCCTTCCGACATCGCATTCGCGCGCGACGCCTTCCGCGACCTGCTGGCGGTCCGCGCCAGCTCGACGCTGTTCCGCCTGGCCAGCGCCGACGAGATCAAGGGGCGCCTGCGCTTCTTCAACACCGGCGGCGCGCAAGAGCCGACCGTGGTCGCGGCGCACCTGGACGGCAAGGGCTACCCGGGCGCCAGCTTCAAGGGCATCCACTACTTCATCAACGTCGACAAGGTCGGCCATACGGTGCTCGATGCGCAGGCCGCCGGCAAGGCGCTGCACCTGCACCCGGTGTTCCTGGCGCCCGGCGCGGCCGACAAGCGCGCCGCCCAGGCGACCTTCGATGCGGCCAGCGGCGCCTTCAGCATTCCGCCGCGGACGGCCGTGGTGTTTGTCGAAGACTGATACGCGGGCACGACGTGGTTCAGCCCTTTCTGGTGAATCCGTCCTCGCTCCACGCCTCGCTGCCCACGCCATGGCGCACGGTGAACAGCCCGTCCGGATCGTAGCGCCGCTTGATGTCCAGCAGTTTGGGGTAGTTGGCGCCCCAGTAGGTCTGCTGCCAGTTCGCCTCGAAATAATCGCTCTCGGACACGTAGGCGCCGGCCGCGGGCGCGGCCTGGCGCAGGCTGTCCATGGCGCTGCCGATCGCCTTGCCGCGTGCGCGCGCCTCCTCCTCGTCGACGCTGGCGCCCGGCATGCCCGGGAACGCGGCCTTGCCGCCGCCGGCGATGATCGCGAGACAAAAAGCGTCGATGACGCCCGGATGCGTCGCGGTCGCGCGCGCCGCGGCCAGCGCCGCAGCGGGCGCGCCGGCCAGGCCTTTGTTGAAGTGCAGCTCGACGTCCCACTGCTGGCAGGCGTCGAACAGGCGCTCGGTCAGGCGCGCGCATCCGGCGTCCGTCAACAGCTGCGCCGGCAGCCAGGTCGACTGGTAGCCGTGCCAGTAGACGCCGGCCTGTTCGCGATCGCCGGCCCATACGCCGTGGTCGGGCGAGGCGCCGGGGCGCGGATCGCGCACCATCCATTTGCCGTGCTGGGCGTGGAAATCGGCGTCCCAGAAATGGCGCGCCGAGAGCGCGACGATGGTCGGCTCCTGCAGCGTGTAGTTCGGATCGGCGCGCACCCAGTCGAGGAAGGGCGCCCACACCGCGCGCGCCCGCGCCCCATCGAGTCCCTGGAACACCATCGAGATGCGCAGCCGCTTGCCGTCGCGCAGCGAGACCTGTTCGCCCCAGTGCGGGTTGAACAGATTGTCCCGGTAGAACGCCAGGAAGCGCGCGATCAGCATACGCAAGGCCTCGTTCGAATGAGCAGTGATCTCGCCGAACGCCGCGCCGAAGAACTCTGGCAGCTCGTGGGTGCGCAGCGTCACGCGCGTGACCACGCCGAAACTGCCACCGCCGCCGCCCTTCAAGGCCCAGTACAGGTCCGGATTGAGGTGGCGGTTGGCGATGCGCACCTGGCCGTCGGCGGTCACGACCTCGGCTTCGATCAGGCTGGCGGCCGCGGTGCCGTAGCGTTTCGAAAAACTGCCGAAGCCCCCGCCCTGCACCAGCCCCGCCACGCCGACCGTGGTGCAGCCGCCGCCTTGCACGTAGCGTCCACCGCGTGTGGTGACCTCGGCATAGGCGTCGCTCCACATCGCACCGGCGCCGATGCCGACCGCCGGCTGCGCGTCGCCCGCCGCCGCGCCCTGCGCCACGAACGCATCGTGCATCTGCACCCGATTCATCGCGCGCGTCCAGACCAGCAGCGAATCGGGCGCGTTCGAGCCGCCCTTGTAGCTGTGGCCCCCACCCTTGACCACCAGGCGCAGATTGTGGCGGCGCGCGAAGTCCACGGCGGCGGCGACGTCGCCCGCATTGCGCGCGGCCACCGCGTAGGCGCTCGGGCTTGAGCGCCAGGCGTCCTGCCAGCCGCTGGACTGGGTCAGTGCCGGATTGTCGCCGATGAAGTAGGGATTCTCGATATCGTGCAGCAGCGCGCGGCAAGCGGCGCTATCGGCCCCGCCGCAGCCGGCGAACGGCGACGCCAGCTTCATCAAGCGGCCGCCGGTCGCGCGCCGCAAGCCGTCCCACTCGGCGGCGGCCGGCCAGCCGGCCGCGCCCGGCCGCACACGCGCGCCCGTGGACGAAGCAGCCGGCAGCGTCGACGCCGCCCGCGCAAGCCCGGGCACACCGGCCGCCAGCAGCGTGGCGGGCAAGACAGCCTTGAGTACGTCGCGTCGCTTCATTCCCGTGTCCTCGTCGTTGATCGATGACGCCAGCATGGCCGTATCCGGTTCGCCGATCAAACGCTTTGTGGCGAAGCGGGACCCGGCAGGGGCGAAGCGGCAAAATCGCGGCGCGAACCGTTTGACCCGGCAATGAACGGAGGTTGCGCACGGCTGCGTCAAACGCGCGAACGATGCTCAAATAAAATGGTAATCTGCAACTTTTGCCACAAAATTAAGCAGACCAACATGCCTTCATCCGCGCTCCTCACGACTTTGCTGGCCCACCTGCGCGCCCTCGACGGCCTCGAGCCGGGCGCTGCCCTGCGCAGCCTGGTGGAGGCCAGCCTCGACCGCATTCCGCTGCCGGGCCAGGGCGCAACCCTGGAGCGCTGGCGCCTGCTGGCCGCGGTCGGCGCCCACGACCTGGCCCTCGCCAAGCTGTTCGAAGGGCATACCGATGCGCTGGCGATCCTGCATGAAGCCGGGGCCGGACCCGCGTCGGCGTATGCGCCGCCCGAGGGCGCGCTGTGGGGCACCTGGTGCGCCGAGCCGCCGGACGCGCGCCTGCGCCTGGACACGCACGCCGACGGCAGCTTCACGCTGCGCGGCCGCAAGTCCTGGTGTTCGGGCGCCGGCCACCTGACCCATGCGCTGGTCAGCTGCTGGAACGTCAACGGCGAAGCGATGCTGGCCGCGGTCGACCTGCGCCAGAACGGCGTCGGCGTCAGCGATGACGGCTGGGAAGCGGTGGGCATGCGTGGCAGCGGCAGCGTCGACGTGTATTTCGAACGGGCGCTGGCCACGCCGATCGGCAACGCCGATTTCTACGTCAGCCGTCCGGGCTTCTGGCATGGCGGCGCCGGCGTCGCGGCCTGCTGGTTCGGCGCGGCTTCGCAGCTGGCCGAGCAGCTGCGCGCGCGCATGGCCGACAAGCCCGATCCGCATCGCCTGGCGCAGCTGGGCGAAGTCGCGGTCGCGCTGCAGGCGACGGCGGCGCTGATGCGCGAGACCGCCGCCGCGATCGATGGCGCGCCCGAGGCCAACGCCATGCACCCTGCCCTGTCGCTGCGCCTGAGCGTCGAGGATGCGGCGACCAGGACACTGGCCGCGGTCGGGCGCGCGCTCGGCGCCGGCCCCTTGTGCAAGGACGCGGCGATTGCGCGCCTGGTTGCCGACCTGCCGGTGTTCATGCGCCAGAGCCATGCCGAGCGCGACCAGGAAGCGCTGGGCCGCCTGCTGGCCGAGGACCGGAGGGCGCCGTGGAAGCTGTGAGCCCGGAGGCGCGCTCGCGCCAGATCGAAGGCGCCGGCACCGCGCCGCAAGCGTGGCGCGCCGACGCCGCGCTGGCCGCGGTGCCGACCGCGGCGCTGGATGCGCTGGCGCCCGCTGGCGCGCGCGTGGTGCTGGCCGCGCCCCATCCCGACGACGAGATCCTGGCCTGGGGCGGCTTGCTGGCGCAGCTGGCGCAGCGCGGTACGGAAACCGTGCTGGTGGCGGTGACCGACGGCGACGGCAGCCATCCGGGTTCATCCGCCTGGCCGGTCGAGCGCCTGCGCGCCGCGCGCCCGCGCGAGACCATGGCGGCGCTGGCCGCGCTGGGCGCGGCGCCCGAGGTGGTCCGCCTGGGCATCCTCGATGGCGCCGTGCGGCAGGCGCAAGCCGAGCTGGCGCGCCGTCTGGCGGCCTGGCTGCGCCCTGGCGACGTGATCGTCACCACCTGGCGCCACGACGGCCATCCGGACCACGAGGCGACCGCGCGCGCCGGCGCGGCGGCGGCGCTGGCCTGCGGCGCCACGCTGCTCGAGACGCCGGTGTGGGGCTGGCACTGGGCCGCGCCCGGCGAAGGCATGATGCCGCTGTCGCGCGCGCGCAAGCTGGCCCTGGCGCCCGAACTGCTGGCGCGCAAGCGCGCCGCCCTGGGCTGCTTTACCAGCCAGCTCGAAGCCGATCCCAGCACCGGCGCCGGCCCGGTCGTGCCCGAGTATGCACTGGAGCGCCTGCTGCAACCCTTCGAACTGTTCTTCCACGATGCTTGACGATCCACGCCTGCGCCACTTCGAGGCGCTGTACGCCGCCGGCGACGATCCGTGGGACGTGCGCGGCAGCTGGTACGAGCAACGCAAGCGCGCGCTGCTGCTGGCCTGCCTGCGCAAGCCGCGCTACCGCAGCGTGTTCGAGCCGGGCTGCGGCAACGGCGAGATGAGCGCGGCGCTGGCGGCGCGCGCCGATGCGCTGCTGGCCTGCGACGCCGCGCCCAGCGCAATCGACGCGGCGCGCCGGCGCCTGGCCGAACTCGACGCCGGCATCGTCTCCGGTATCGGCTGCGACCTGCGCATCGAGCAGCGCAGCCTGCCCGCCGATTGGCCGCAGGAGCACCGCTTCGACCTGATCGTGATGAGCGAGCTGGCCTATTACTTCGACACGACCACGCTGGGCGCAATCTTCGCCATGGCGCGCGATGGCCTGAGCCTCGACGGCGAACTGCTGCTGTGCCACTACATGCCCGATTTCGACGACCGCGTGACCTCCACCGCCGACGTGCACGCGCTGCTCGGCGCCACGGGCGGCCTGGTGCGCACGCTGCGCCACCTGGACGGCGAGTTCCTGATCGAGAGCTGGACACCGGCCGTGGGGCGTGCATCATGATCGGCATCGCCATCCCGGCGCACGACGAAGCGGCCTGCCTGGACGCCTGCCTGGACGCCCTGCTGGCGGCGGCGCGCGACCCTGCACTCGACGGCGAGGCGGTGCGCGTCTGCATCGTGCTGGACGCCTGCAGCGACGATTCGGCCGGCGTGGTGCGGCGCCGCCAAAGCGAGTTTGCCGGCGCCGGCGTTGTGCTCGATGCGCTGGAGGTGCAGGCGCGCCGGGTCGGCGCGGCGCGCGCGGCTGGCGCTCGCCACCTGCTCGACCTCGGCGCGCGCTGGCTGGCATTCACCGATGCCGACACGCGCGTGGCGTCAAACTGGCTGGCGGCCCAGCTGGCGCTCGACGCCGACGTGGTGTGCGGCTCGGTCGCGGTCGACGACTGGTCGCCGCACGCGCAGCAGGCGCAGGCGCTGCGCGACTACTTCGACGGCTTTTACCAGGACCGCGACGGCCACCGTCACATCCACGGCGCCAACTTGGGCGTGAGCGCGGCGGCCTACCGCGCGGTAGGCGGCTTCCAGGACGTACCCTGCCACGAGGACGTGCTGCTGGTGCGGGCGCTGGAAGGGATCGGCGCGCGCTTCGCCTGGAGCGCGCGTCCGCGCGTGTTCACCAGCGCGCGCACGGACGCGCGTGCGCGCGGCGGCTTCGGCGATACCTTGCTGAAGATGCTGGACGGCTCACACGCGGCCGAAGCTGGCGCTCAGGTCGAGCAGTAAGTCCAGCGCCTTCTGCACGGCGCCCTGCTCGCGCAGCCGGAAGCGCGCGTCGGAGTCGCCCTCGGAACCGACCTTCACAGTGACCCACGCCTGCGGCGCGCGCGCGAACACCGCTTCGTCGGTGGCGTCGTCGCCGATGAAGAACACGCCCTCGGCCCCGGCCGCGCGCGCCAGCGTCTGCATGGCCGTGAACTTGTCGTTGGCGCCCTCGGGCAGCAGGTTGAACGCGCACTTGCCGGGCACGAGGTGCGGCGCCGGCGCCAAGGTTTGCAGGCGTGTTTCGAGCAGGACGCGCGCGGCGTCGCGGTCCGGTGCCTGGCGGTAGTGCAGGCACAGCGTGTACGCCTTGTCCTCGACCCACACGCCTTCGAGCGGCACCATCGCGTCGAGTTGCTCGCGCCAGGCGGCGCAGGTGGCGGCTTGACGGGCCAGCTGGCTCCGGTCGGCGCCGGGCAAGCCTTCGGCGCCATGGTTGCCGACCACCCAGCGCGGCGTCCCGGCCAGGCGCGGCAGCACGTCGGCGACCGCGCGGCCGGTGATCAGCGCGACCGGCACGCGCCGCGTCAGCGCGGCGAATGCCGCCGCCACTCGCGGCGCCAGCGCCACGTCTTCGGGACGCGTGCGGATCGGCGCCAGCGTGCCGTCGAAGTCGAAGCCGAGCAGGCTTGGGCGCGCCAGCAGCCGCGCCAGCGCCGCGCGGCCTTCGCTGGAAAACAGGTCGGTCACGCGGCCGCTTCCAACACGGCGCGGCTCGTTCTGCCAGCGCCACGCCGCGCCAGCGCGTGTTCCCGAGCTGCGCGCATGCCGTCTTCGAGCAGCCTGGCGGCCCAGTCGAACACGGTGTGGCGGCGCACCGCGCTGCGCATCGCGGCCATGCGCACGGCCTGCTCGCGCGGCGACATGCCGAGCGCTTCCTCCAACGCGTCGGCCAGCGCATCGATGTCGCGCGGATCGACCGCCAGCGCATGGCGCAGCTCCGCGGCGGCGCCGGCGCGCCGGCTCAGCACCAGCACGCCGCGCAAATCAGAGCGCGCGGCGACGAATTCCTTGGCCACCAGGTTCATCCCGTCGTGCAGGCTGGTGACCAGGCAGGCGTCGCAGGCGCGGTAGCAGGCGGTCACCGTGGCCGCGTCGGCGCCGTCCAGGTGCAGCGCCACCGGCGTCCAGTGTGTATCGCCGAAACGGGCGTTGATCCGCGCCGCCAGCATGCGCACCTGCGCTTCGAGTTGCCGGTACGCCGGCGCGGCGCGCCCCGGCGCGCTCACCTGCAGCAGCGTCACACCGCCGCGCAGGTCCGGGCGCCGCTCGAGCAGGCGCTCGAAGGCCTGCAGGCGCTCGGCGATGCCCTTGGTGTAGTCGAGCCGGTCCACACCCAGCAGCAGGCGCACGCCGGCACCCACCTTGAAGCGGCCGTCGACGAGCGTGCGCGCGCTCGCTTGCGGCGACGCCGTCTGCGGACCGCTCGGCGGCCAGGCAATCGAGACCGGATACGCGCCGGCGCGGGCGCGCCCAGGGTCGAGACGGAAACCGGCGCAGGCCGCGCGCGCGGCTTCGAAATGGGCCAGGTCGGCGCCGGTCTGCAGGCCGACCAGGTCGCTCTCGAGCAGGCCGGCCATCATCTCCGCGCGCCATGGGAAGGCGGCCCAGCGCGCGGGCGAGGGAAACGGGATGTGCCAGAAGGCGATGACGACTGCCTGCGGCAAGCGTTCGCGCACCATGCGCGGCACCAGCGCCAGGTGATAGTCCTGCACCAGCACCACCGGCCGTTCGCTGCGCGCCTCGGCGACGACGGCGTCGGCGAAACGCTGGTTCACCGCGCGGTAGCGGCGCCAGTCGGCGCTGCGCAACAGCGGCGCCACGCCGGCCTCGTGGCACAGCGGCCACAAGCCTTGGTTCGCCATGCCGTGATAGTGGCCGTCGACTTCGTCCTGGCTCAGCCACAGGCGGCGCAGGCGGTACGCGGCCGGCGTGTGCGCCGCCAGCGCATGGCCGTGCACGTCGCTGGCGGCGCGGTCGGCGTCGCCGCTGCCGTGCGCGATCCAGCAGCCGTCCTGGGCTGCCAGCAGCGCTTCCAGCGCCGTCACCAGTCCGCCGACCGGCCGCTCGGCGACGATGCCACCGGGCGTGTGCTTGTGCACCCAGGGCGCACGGTTCGAGACGACGATCAGGTCGCCGCGGCAGCCCAGGCGCGCCAGCAGCCGCGTCAAGCCGGCGCCGTCGTGCACCGCGGCGGCGCTTGCCGCCCCTTCCTTTGTGATCCCGCGCATCGCCGCTCCCTTCGCCTTCGATATGGCTAAAGAGCAGCGTACCGGCTGAGTTCCGCATGCGCTGTTCGCCAGCGCACCGATACATGACGATCGCAATCTTAGCGGGTCAGGTGCGGGTCGGACGAGGAGAACGATCACGCAGCGCCAACGCGATCCCGCCGAGGATGGCCGCCACCGCCAGCGCCAGGCGCGCCGTGAACGGTTCGCCGAGCCACAGCGCGCCGCCGCAAGCCGCCAGCACTGGCACCGACAGCTGGATCACCGCCGCGCGCAGCGCCGTCAAGCCACGCAGCGCCGCGTACCACACTACATAGCCAAGGCCCGAGGTGATTGCGCCGGAGACGACCGCCAGCGCGATGCCGCGCGCGTCCGCGTGCGCGCGCGTGGCGAGGGCGAAGGTGGATGCGAGCGCCAGCAACAGCGCCAGCGGCAGCGCGCGCACGAAGTTGGCGGCGCTTGCTTGAATCGGGTCGGCCACGCCGCGTCCGCGCAGCGAATAGCCGCCCCAGGCGACGCCGGCCAGCGCCATCAGCGCCGCGCCGAACGGCGCAGGCGCCGCCACGCCCGGCAGCACCAGCACCACCAGCCCGGCGAGCGCCAGCGCCAGGCCGATCCAGCCGACCTTGGTAAAACGCTCGCCGCCCTTCAAGCCCGCACCGAACATGGTCAGCTGGACCGCGCCGAACAGGATCAGCGCGCCGGTGCCGGCAGCCAGCGTCAGGTAGGCAAAGGAAAAGCCGGCGACGTAGACGAACAGCATCGCCCCCGCGCGCCAATCGCCACGTATGGGTGCAGGCTCGCCACGCCGTGCCCACGCCAGCAGCGCCAGCACGAGCGCCCCGGCCGCGATGCGGATCGCGCCGAAGCTGGCCGGGTCGATGTGGCCTTCGCGCAGCGCGACGCGGCACAGCAGGGAATTGGCGGCGAAGGCGGCCATCGCCAGCGCGCTCAGGAGGACCGTCGTACGCGTCCTCACGCCGCTCTCCTCAGACGTCGAGGTGCGAGATCAGCATGCGCCGGCGCTCGGTATCGCCGTCACCGCCCGCGTCGCCCTGGGCGCCGAGCGAGATGCCGACCGCCATGATGTCGATCAGCAGCAGCTGCAGGATGCGCGAGATCATCGACAGGAAGGTGGTCGAGTCTTCGCTGTGGTCGACCGCCAGGCAGATGCTGGATTTTCTCGCCAGCGCCGACTTGCTGCTGGTGATCGCGATGACGTCGGCGCCGGCCGCGCGCGCGGTGTCCACGGCCGACAGCAGCTCGGGCAGCTGGCCGGTGGTCGAGATCGCGATGACGACGTCGCCGGGGCCGAGCAGCTCGGCGGCCAGCGCGAACAGGTGCGAGTCGCCGTAGGACGAGGTCGGGATGCGGAAGCGGAAGAATTTGTGCTGGCCGTCCAGTGCCACCACGCGCGAATTCCCCATCGCGTAGAACTCGACGCGCTTGGCTTTACGCAGCAGCTCGATCGCGCGGTCGATCGAGTTCACGTCGAGCTGGTCGCGGAACTTCAGGATCGCCGAGACGGTGTTGTCGATGACCTTGGCCGACAGGTCGTGGGTCGAATCGGTCATGCGAACCTGGCTGTGGCGCACGGGGATGGTGCCGGTCAGGCTGCCCGCAAACTTGAGCTTGAAGTCGGCCAGGCCGGAAAAGCCGAGCGAGCGGCAGAAGCGGATCACGGTCGGCTGGCTGACGTCGGCCAGCTTGGCGATTTCGGCGATCGGCTCGGACAGCACCTTGCGCGGATGGTCGATCACCAGCGTGGCGACGCGCTGCTCGGCCGGCGACAGCTCCGACTGCAGGTGCTGCACGCGCTCCATCAGCGTGTTGGCGCCGCTGCGGTTGCGCAGGTGCTCGGACAGGATGCGCGAGACGCCGTACAGCGCGGGATTCGGCGTCATGATCACGTAGGTCGGGATCTGCGCCAGGTAGTCGGTAAAGCGCCCCTTGGCTTCGAAGCGCGCGCGGAACGGCGAGGTCTTGAACCACTCTTTCAAACGCGGCACGATGCCGCCGCCGATGAAGATCCCGCCGAACGCGCCCAGCGTCACCGCCAGGTTGGCCGCGGCCCCGCCCAGCATGCCGCAAAAGCATTCCAGCACTTCCAGGCACAGCGCATCGCCCTGCTCGAGCGCACCGTCGATGATCTCGGCCGAGCTGCGTGCGGGCGCAGCCACGCCGTTACGTTCGGCCAGCGCGCGATAAATGATCTCCATGCCGGGGCCGGAGATCAGGCGTTCGTTCGACACGTGCTGGTAGTCGCGCCAGGCGTACTGCAGGATCGCGAACTCGCGCTCGTCGGCCGGGGCGAAGTTGACGTGGCCGCCTTCCGAGCCGAGCGTGACGAAGCCGTCGACGGTCGGGATCACGCCCGACACGCCCAGGCCGGTGCCCGGGCCGAGCACGCCCGAGACGGCGTTGGACGCCGGCTTGCCGCTGCCGACCTGCATCAGGTCGCCCGGCTCGAAGCCCGGCAGGCCCATCGCCAGCGCCGTAAAGTCGTTCACGATCAGCAGTGTGGTCAGGCCGAGCGTGCGGCGCAGGTCCTCGGTCGAGAACTGCCAGTCGCGGTTGGTCATGCGGATGAAGTCGCCGCTGATCGGGTTGGCCAGCGCGAACGCGCCGTGGCTGATGCGCATGCCGCCGGTCTGGGCCTGGATCTGCGCCAGGTAGGCCTCCAGCAGCGGGACGATGCCCGGAAAGTCGTCGCACAGCAGCACGGCGACGTTGCGCTGCACGCCGGGCGCGATCTCGAGCGCGAAGCGGGCATGGGTCGCGCCGATGTCGGCCAGCAGGCGGGGGCCGTCGCTGTAGGCGGCGCGGGTTTGCTTCTGTTCGGTGGCGTGCTCGGTGGTCATTGCAATTCTTCTTAGGAGAGGTTTCCCATATGGCAATAGGATACCATTGAATGAATTGCACCAAAAAGGGTATTACACGCCTTATTTCATCGCGTCCTTGCGCGGCCGCTTCAAGCGCTTGGTGAAGAAGGTGGTCGCACTCATCGCCCCGTCCGGCATCAGGCAGAAATCCGGCACCACGCCGACGCGCTCCCAGCCGAGGCGCTCGTACAGCCGCTCGGCGGCCGGGTTGGCGGTGTCCAGCACCAGCACCGTGCGGCCCTGTTCGCGCGCGGCCACCTCGACCGCTTCCATCAGGCGCCGCCCGAGGCCAGCCTGGCGCGCGCGCCGGTGCACCAGCAGCTTGGACACATCGGCGCGGTGCTGCTGGTTTTCCGGCGTGTCGGTCACGAGTTGCACGGTGCCGGCGATGCCCTGCGCGTCCTCGGCCACCAGCAGCGTGCGCTCGCCGCGCGCCACGCTGTCGATGGTCTTGCGCCAGAAGCGCAGCGCGGTCTCGCGCGCCATCGGCAGCATGAAGTTGACCGAAGCGCCGCCGTCGACGCAATCGACCAGCACGTCGGCCAGCTGCTCGATGCGCTCGCTGGCCTCTTGCGCATCGATGCGGCGCACGCTGCAGCCGTCCGCCGGCGCGCCAGCGTCGCCGGAAGGCGCGGCCAGCTTGAGTTCCCAGTAGCCGACGTCGACCCGGCGTCCGAACTTCAAACCGACCTCCGAGAAATGCGCGACCTTGCGAAAGCCCAGGCTCTCGTGCAGCGCGACGCTGGCGGGATTCGGCTGCGCGATGCCGCCGATGGCCATGTGGCGGCCGCGCGCGCGCAGGTCGTCGAGCAGCGCGCCGTACAGCCGCCGACCGAGTCCGCGTCCGGCAAAGGCGGCGTCCATGTAGATCGAGCTCTCGACCGAGAAGCGGTAGGCCGAGCGCACCCGCCATTTGGTGGCGTAGGCATAGCCGGCGATCTGGCCATCCACCTCGGTCACCAGCCAGGGCAGATCGGCTTCGAACACGGCCTCGATGCGCTGCGCCATCGCCGCCGCGGTGATCGGCTCTTCTTCGAAGCTGATCGTGGTCGTGTCGACGTAATGGTTGTAGATGGCGCAGATGGCCTGCGCATCGAGCGCGGTCGCAGGGCGGATGGTCTCGGTCATGGCGTCCTCGGTGTTTTTACTCGCTGACTTATTTATCGGCCAGGCCCTTTAGCAGGGCCGCGTGGAAACGCTGCGGGTCCTGCATCTGCGGCGCATGGCCCATGTCGTCGAACTCGACCAGGGTCGCGTGCGGGATCGCCCTGGCGGCGCGCTTGCCCAGTTCGGCGTAGATGCCGAGCTTGGGTTTGATGTCGGCCGGGGCGGCGTCCTTGCCGATCGCGGTGGTGTCCTTGGTGCCGATCAGCAGCAGCGTCGGCATCTTCAACAGCGGCAGCTCGTACACCACCGGCTGGGTGTAGATCATGTCGTACAGCAGGGCCGAATTCCAGGCCACGATGCGCTTGCCCGGGCCGCGGTTCATCCCGGCCAGCATCTGCACCCAGGGCTCGTACTCTGGCTTCCACTGGTTCACGTAATACGTCGATTTTTCGTAGGCGCGGATCTTGTCGGCGTTCTGGCCCAGCTCGCGCTCGAACCATTTGTCGACGCCCAGCGAGGGCACGCCGAGCGCTTTCCAGTCTTCCAGGCCGATCGGGTTGGCCAGCACCAGCTGCTCGGTCTGGTCCGGATACACCAGCGCATAGCGCACCGCCAGCATGCCGCCGGTCGAGTGGCCCATGATGGTCGCGTTCTTCACGCCGATAGCCTCGAGCAGGCCGTGGGTGTTGGCCGCGAGTTGCTGGAAGCTGTATTGATAGTGCTCGGGCTTGCTCGACTTGCAGAAGCCGATCTGGTCGGGCGCGACCACGCGGTAGCCGGCCCTGGACAGTTCGTCGATCGAGGCCTCCCAGGTCGCGGCGCAGAAATTCTTGCCATGCAGGAGCACCACGGTGCGGCCGTTCGGCTGCGCCGGCTTGACGTCCATGTAGGCCATATGCAGCGGCACGCCCTGCGAGGTGAAACGGTACTGCTGGACCGGGTAGGGATACTCGAAGCCTTCGAGCTCGGGGCCATAAGCGGCCTCCTGCGCGTGCGCAGCCGCGGGCGCGCTCGCCTGCGCGTGGGCGGCGCCGGCGGCAAGGCTCAGCAGGAGAGCAGACAGGTACGCCGTGGCGCGGATCGGGAATGGCATGGTGCTTCCTCAGCAAATGACGATGCCATCGAGTCTAGCCGATCTGGCCACGGCGCGTTCGCGTGCGCGGCTCAGCCGGCGACTGGGTCGGAGTCCAGCAGCGGCCGCGCCGCATCGGCGATGGCGGCTTCGGCGCCGATCGACAGCGCCGGCAGCGAGACCACGAACTCGCTGCCCTGCCCCAGGCCGGCGCTGCTGGCGCTCAAGGTGCCGTCGTGCTGTTCGACCAGGTGCCTGGCCAGCGCCAGCCCGACGCCCAGGCCGCCGCCGGAGAGGTCGGTCTTGCGCGTCTCCTGGGTGAACAGCTCGAACAGGTGCGCCATCAGGTCGGCCGACATGCCGATGCCGTGGTCGCGCACCGACAGCACGATGCGTCCGTCCTGCAGCGCCAGCGCCAGCTCGATCCGGCCGTCGGCCGGCGTGTAGCGCACCGCGTTGTCGAGCAGGTTGCCCAGCACCTGCACCAGGCGCTTGCGATCGCCCAGCACCAGCGCCGGCTCGAGCGCAAGCTCGGTCTCGATGCGGTGGCGCTTGGCCGCCGCCAGCGGTGCGGTCTGCTCCATCGCCTCGGCGACGATCTCGCGCAGGTCGACCGGCTGGAGCGCCAGCGTGAACTGGCCGCGCGTCACCCGCGAGACGTCGAGCAGGTCGTCGACCAGGCCGGTCATGTGGCGCACCTGGCGTGTGATCATGCCGCCCAGGCGGCGCTGCTGCGCCTCGTCGGCGCGGCCCAGGCCGAGAAGGTCGGCGGCGGCGGAAATGGGCGCCAGTGGGTTGCGCAGCTCGTGCGCGAGCGTCGCCAGGAATTCGTCCTTGCGGCGGTCGGCTTCGCGCAGCGACGCCTGGTTGGCGTGCAGCTTGCCGATCAGCGATTGCAGCGCGGCGCGCAGCACGCCGATCTCGCGGTAGCCGCCGGCCACCTCCTCGATGCGGTCGGTCTCGAACGTTTCGATGCGCCGCGCCGATTCCGCGATCGCCCCGAGCGGACGCGCGACGCGCCGGGCCAGCCACCCGGCGAGCGCGGCGAACAGCAGCGCGATGGCGGCGCCGGCCAGCATCACCTGGTGGCGCAGCCGGGCCACCGGCGCGTAGGCCAGGTCGAGGTCCTGGCGCACCATCACCGTCCAGCCCAGGCCGGGCGAGGCGCTGTAGCCTTGCGCCTTGCTGTAGCCGACCAGGTAGCGCTTGCCGTCGGCGAAGCGTTCGACCGCGTAGCCGTTGGCGTAGGCGCCGGGACCGGCCAGGTCCGGCAGGAACAGGCGCGTGCCGACCAGCGCCTTGGGGCCGATGATGACGCTCATGTCCTTGCCCAGGACCAGGGTCTCGGCGCCGCTGCGCTTGAGCAGGGGCAGCATCACCGAGCGCTCGATGTCGTCGGCCCAAGCCAGGCTCAGGTGCGCGCCGAACACGCCGGCGATATGGCCCTGCGGATCGCGATACGGAAAGGCGACGTCGATGAAGCGCAACGGCTCAGGGCCGGCGTTCGGTCCCTTGCGCAGCAGCTTGTCGAGCAGCGCCGCTTCGTGCACGTCGGTGAGGTGGATGTCGCGCAGCGCGCGTCCGAACCACGGGCGCTTGGCCACGTCGACGCCTTCCAGCACGCGGTTGGCCGACACCAGCACCCTGCCCTGCCGGTCGGTCAGGCCGAGCCAGGTGTAATAGGCGTAGGTCTTTTGCATGTCCTCGAGCAGGCGGCGCTTGTCGTCCAGCGTGTCCGGGCTGCCCAGCCCCGGCTGGTTGGCCAGGATCTGGATTTCGCGGTAGCGCTCGAACAGGCTGCGGTCCAGCTTGTCGGTGGCCTGGAGCGCGAGTTCGGCGAACCGCTGGCCGATGTCCTGTTTTTCGCGCTGCGTGAACAGGATGTCGAGGACGCCCGCCAGCGCCAGCGTGATCAGGAGGACGAGTCCGGCCAGCAGGAGGGTCAGCTGCGTCGAGATGCTCAGGTCCCTGATGGAACGCGGCAGATAGTGGCTTTCTTTGCGCAGCATGGGCGGACCGGCGGGCGGCCGAACGATCGAAAGAAAGAGTGTACCTTACTCAGCAGTATCCGTATCGGAATCGATATCGATTTTTCTGATTGCAAGGTGGTTTATTTACCGATTCACGGCAGCCCACCCTGCACGTTCCCTCAATCCTGCGCGATCAACGCCACTGGCGCCGGCGTATCGAACTGCACCTTGCCGCCGGCGACGGTGGCGCTCTTGCCGGTGAACCAGTCGCGGACAAGCTGGCCATCGCTGAACACGCCGGCCACCGAAATCGGCACCGCGCGGTTTTGCGGCAGGTCGAGCGCGACCACCACGCGGTCGCGCACGCCGCCCTGGTCGTAGCTGCGCTTGAAGGTGTAGGGGCTGGCGGCCAGCATCTGGTGCGCGCCCGCGCCCACGGCCGGGTGCGCATGGCGGAAGCGCCCCAGGCGCGCCCAGTAGTCGCGCACGTCGGCCACGCCGCCGATGTCGCCTTCGCCGACCTTGGCGTTGGCTTTCAGCGCGTCCCAGTTCATGAAGGAGCGCAGGTTGGCGTCGCCCTCGGCGCCTTCGATCTTGAGCACGCGTGCGGTCTCGTCGCCGTAGTAGATCTGCGCCTGGCCCGGTGTCAGCAACAGCTTGTTGGCTTCCTCGAACGGGTGCCGGCGCAATGCGTCGAACGGGCCGCCGTCGTCGTGCGAGTCGAGGTAGTTCAGCACCGATGCGCCCGGGTGCGCGGCCTGGAGCCGGCGCAGGCTGTTCGAGTAAGTGGAAAACAGCTTTTCATAGCTGCCGTGGGCGTCGCCGGGCAGGCTGAAGTTGATCATGCTGTCGAAGCCATTGTCGAAGTAGTCGACCTTGGTGCCGCCATCGTAGGTGAATTCGCGGCCCTGGTTGAGCGAGTAGCCGTACACCTCGGAGGTCATGAAGAACGGCACGTTGCCGATCTGCGCCAGCGCAGCCTGGCCGGCCGGCGTGGTCTTCCAATCATCGTATGCGGCGGCGGCGACCGTTTTCAGGTCTTTCCACACGCCCGGCTCGGTGTGCTTGACGGTGTCGCAGCGGAAGCCGTCGAAGCCATACTTGCGCACCCAGTCGGCGTGCCACTTCATCAGGTAGTAACGCGGCGCGCGCGGGTAGCCGGTGCGCTTGAAGAAGTCGTCGAGCTCCTTGACCTCGCGCTCGTAGCGCCCTTCCTTCTTCCATTTCGTAACCAGGATCGGCGGCAGCGCAACGTTGGCATTGCTGTCGGTGCGGATGTCGGGCAGGTTCTTCACCAGCGTGCAGCTGGTGGTGGTGCGCATGTCCTTGTAGGTGCAGGTCGGGCTGGTGCGCACCCAGTCGGCCGGCCACGCCGGGTCGTCGGCAGTGACCGGGCCGGTGTGGTTGATCACCACGTCGAGCAGCACGCGGATCCCGCGCGCGTGCGCGGCGTCGACCAGCGCGTGCAGGTCCTGCTCGGTGCCGAGGTTGGCGTCGAGCGCCGTAAAATCCTTGGCCCAGTAGCCGTGGAAGGCATAGGTCTTGCCGGTGCCTTCGTCGGTATAGCCATGGACCTGCTCGACCGGCGGCGTGATCCAGATCGCATCCACGCCCAGGTCCGTGAAATAGCCTTCCTTGATCTTTGCCGTCACGCCCGCCAGGTCGCCGCCCATGAAGCCGCGTCCGACCGCCGCATCGGCCTTGCGGCCATACGCATGGTCGTTGGCCGGGTCGGCATTATTGAAGCGGTCGGTCAGCAGGAAGTAGACGGTCGCGTTCTCCCAGGTGAACGGCTTGCTTCGTGCCGCTGCCGAGGTCGCGGGTGCGTCCGCGGCGGCAGCCGAACCGAAGGCAAGCATCAGGGAGATGGCGAGGGCGGAAAATTTCATTAGGGTCCTGTGGTGGATGAAAATTGATTACGTGACCACGCTCGGCTGCTGCCGTCCGGTGCGCTGCTTCAGGCCGGAGACCTGCTCGGCGATGTCGATCAGCGGCTTGAGCGCTTCCTGCGTGTCGAGTCCGTGGTGCGTCGCATCCCCTTCGTAGCGCTCGAGGTAGAGGCGCACGGTCGCGCCCTCGGTGCCGGTGCCGGACAGGCGCATCACGATGCGCGAGCCGTCGGTCATGATGATGCGGATGCCCTGGCGCTTGGACACCGACTGGTCGACCGGGTCGGTGTATTCGAAATCGTCGGCCTGCGAGACGCGGTAGTCGCCAAACGTCTGCCCCGCCAGGCCCGCCAGGCTGGCGCGCAGGTCGTCCATCATGCGCTCGGCGCTGGCTGCGTCGACGGCTTCATAGTCGTGGCGCGAATAGTAGTTGCGGCCGAAACGGGCCCAGTGTTCCTCGACCAGCTGGTTGACCGACTTGCCGGTGGCGGCAACCAAGTTCAGCCAGAACAGCACGGCCCACACGCCATCCTTTTCGCGGATGTGGTTCGAGCCGGTGCCGTAGCTCTCCTCGCCGCACAGCGTGGCCAGGTCGGCGTCGAGCAGGTTGCCGAAGTACTTCCAGCCGGTCGGCGTCTCGAAGCACGCGATGCCCAGCGCTTGGGCGACGCGGTCGGCCGCCTGCGAGGTCGGCATCGAGCGCGCGATGCCTTTCAGGCCGTCGCGGTAGCCCGGCGCCAGCGTGGCGTTGGCGGCGATGATGGCCAGCGAATCCGAGGGCGAGACCGCTAGGCCACGCCCGACGATCATGTTGCGGTCGCCGTCGCCGTCCGAGGCCGCGCCGAATTCGGGCGCGTCGGCGCCGTTCATCAGCGCCACGAGCTCGGCGGCGTTGACCGGGTTCGGGTCCGGGTGGTGGCCGCCGAAGTCTTCGAGCGGTTCGTCGTTGATCACGGTGCCGGCCGGCGCGCCGAGCATGCCTTCGATGATCGCCTTGGCGTACGGGCCCGAGACCGCGCTCATGCCGTCGAAGCGCATGGTGAAGCCGCGCCCGAACAGCGCGCGGATCGCGTCGAAGTCAAACAGGCGCGACATCATCTCGGCATAGTCGGCGACCGAATCGATCACCTCGACGTCCATGTCTTCGAGGCGCACGCTGCCGATCTGGTCGAGGTCGACCGGGCCGGCATCGCTGATGCGGTATTCGCTGACGGTCTGGGTGTGCGCGAAGATCGCCTCGGTGATCTTTTCCGGGGCCGGGCCGCCGTTGTCGATGTTGTACTTGATGCCGAAGTCGCCGTCCGGGCCGCCCGGGTTGTGGCTGGCCGAGAGCACGATGCCGCCGAAAGCGCCGCGCTTGCGGATCACGCAGGACACCGCCGGCGTCGAGAGGATGCCGCCGCGGCCGACCAGTACCTTGGCCACGCCGTGGGCGGCGGCCATGCGCAGGATGATCTGCACCGCCTCGCGGTTGAAGTAGCGGCCGTCGCCGCCGAGCACCAGGGTGCGCCCGCTACAGTCGCCCAGGGTCAGGAAAATCGCCTCGACGAAGTTTTCGAGATAGCCGGGTTGCTGGAACTCGGTCACCTTCTTGCGCAAGCCCGAGGTGCCGGGGCGCTGCCCGGCGAAGGGCGTGGTCGCAATGGTCTGGATCGTCATACTGGCTCCTGTTCGTATCGTTAATACTGCTTATGTTATCAAAGCATTACGATACGACAGGCGCGCGAATGATGTCGCGAGGCTCAGTGGGCCGCGTGCTGCGGTTTGACTTCAGCCTTGTCGGTCACGAACAGCGTCATCACCGCGGCGATCAGCATGCACACGCCGCCGAGCACCAGCGTCATCACGGCGTGGCCGCCGAACAGCTGCTTGGTGAAGAAACCGAGCAGCGCGCCACTCAGGATCTGCGGGATCACGACGAAGAAGTTAAACAGACCCATGTAGTAGCCCATGCGGTTGGCGGGCAGCGCGCCGGCCAGGATCGCGTACGGCATGGTCAGGATGCTGGCCCAGGCGATGCCGACGCCGATCATCGGCAGCATCAGCGCGCTCTTCTCGTGCACGAAGAACAGGCTGGCCAGCGACAGGCCGCCGATAGCCAGGCACACCGTGTGGCACAGCTTGCGGCTGGTCGCGCGCGCCAGCACCGGCAGGATGAAGGCGGCCAGCGCCGAGATGCCGCCGTACACTGCGAACATCAGGCCGACCTGGTTGGCGGCTTCCTGGTAAGCGACGGACTGCGCATCGACGGTGCCGTAGACGTTGTCGGCAACGGCGGGGCCGGTGTAGATCCACAGCGCGAACAGGCCGATCCAGGTGAAGAACTGCACCACCGCCAGCTGCGCCATGGTCTTGGGCATGCGTCCGAACCCGCCGACGATTTCGCGCGCCGCCACGCCAAAGCCGCCGCTCTCCTTGCGCTGCGCGTTGAAGCGATCGAGGTCGGCCGGCGGCAGTTCGTCGGCGGTGAACACGGTCCAGCTGACCGCGGCCAGGAAGATCGCGCCGCCGATGTAGAACGAGTAGCGCACCGAATCCGGAATCGCGCCATTGACCGGCACGTTCGAGACATGCAGCACGTCGGTGAAGAACATCGGCAGCAAGGATGCGATCACGCCGCCGCAGCCGATGAAGAAGGTCTGCATCGCGTAGCCGGCGGTCTGCTGCGAGGGGTCGAGCTTGTCGCCGACGAAGGCGCGGAACGGCTCCATCGAGATGTTGATCGACGCGTCCAGCAGCCACAGCACGGCCACGGCCATCCACACGGCGCTCGAATTAGGCATCAGGAACAGGCCGAGCGCGGCCAGCACGGCGCCAACGAAAAAGAAGGGACGGCGGCGGCCCCATTTCGGGTGCCAGGTGTTGTCGCTCAGGTAGCCGATGATGGGCTGGACCAGCAGGCCGGTGACCGGTGCAGCGAGCCAGAACACGGACAGGTCTTCCAGGCCGGCGCCGAGGGTGGCGAAGATCCGGCTGGTGTTGGCGTTCTGCAGCGCGAAGCCGAACTGGATGCCGAAGAAGCCGAAGCTCATGTTCCACAGCTGCCAGAACGACAGGCGCGGCTTGAGCGTGTGAGTTTGCATTTCCATCTGTGTCCCCTAACGGTGCCCGGACTGGTGCCGGACTACCTCGATGTAGCAAAGTAACATGGGGACTGACGAGTGTCAATCTAGACAACACCTCTACAAGGCGCAGAAGGATGTAGTCAAACAACATCATTAAGCACGGCGAGCAGTGCATGGCGCACCGATCGCCGCGCTCTCTAATTACGACTTCCGATACGGCTTCTTGTCGCCGAACTTCTTCTTCGGCGCCGCCTTGATCGGCTCTTCGCCATCGCGCGTGATGTTCAGCTGGCGGCCAGCGACCCACACCTTTTGCAGGTGATTCAACAGGTCTTGCGGCAGGTCGGCCGGCATGTCGAGCGTCGAGTAATCGTCGTAGATCTCGATGCGGCCGATGTCGCGCGCGGCGATGCCGCCTTCGTTGGCGATCGCGCCGACGATGTTGCCCGGCTTGGCGCCGTTGGCGTAGCCGACGTCGATGCGGTAGGTGGCCATGCCGGCTTCCGGCGCGCGTTCGACGCGCTCCTTCTTGAACGGCTCGCGCGCCGGACGTGGCGCGCGCTCGTCACCGAAGCCTTCGCGCGCGCGCGACGGACGCTCTTCGCGCGCCGGGCGGTCTTCGCGCCACTCGCTGCGCGATTCCGGCTTCGGCTCGCGGTCGGGCTTTTCGAGCAACAGCGGCTCGTCGCCGCGATTCAGCTTGGCCAGCGCCGCGGCGATGTCGATCGCCGGCACGTTCTGCTCGCGCTCGTAGTCTTCGATCAGCTGGCGGAACAGCTCGAGGCCGCCGGCTGCCAGCGCCTCGCCGATCTGGTCCTTGAACTTGGCGATGCGCACCTCGTTGACCGCCTTGATGGTCGGCAGGGTCAGCTGGGCGACCGGCTGGCGCGTGGCGCGCTCGATGGCTTTGAGCAGGCCGCGCTCGCGCGGCGTGACGAACAGGATCGCGTCGCCGCTGCGCCCTGCCCGGCCGGTACGGCCGATGCGGTGGGTGTAGCTTTCCGGGTCGGACGGCACGTCGTAGTTGATCACGTGGCTGATGCGCTCGACGTCCAGGCCGCGCGCGGCGACGTCGGTGGCGACCAGGATGTCGATCTTGCCGTTCTTGAGCTGCTCGATGGTGCGTTCGCGCTGCTGCTGGGCCAGGTCGCCGTTGATGGCGGCGGCCGCGAAGCCGCGCGCCTGCAGCTTGGCCGCCAGCTCCTCGGTGCCGAGCTTGGTGCGCGCGAAGATGATCATGCCGTCGAACGGCTCGGCTTCCAGGATGCGGGTCAGCGCCTCGAGCTTTTGCAGGCCGGCCACCAGCCAGTAGCGCTGGGTGATGTTGGCGGCGGTGGTGGTCTTGGCCGCGACCGTGACTTCCTTCGGCTCGCGCAGGTAGGTGTTGGCGATGCGCTTGATCGCCGGCGGCATGGTGGCCGAGAACAGCGCGGTCTGGCGTCCCTCCGGCGTCTCCTGCAGGATGCGCTCGACGTCGTCGATGAAGCCCATGCGCAGCATCTCGTCGGCCTCGTCCAGCACCAGGGTCTTCAGCTGCGACAGGTCGAGCGAGCCCTTTTCGATGTGGTCGATCACGCGGCCCGGGGTGCCGACCACGACCTGCACGCCGCGGCGCAAGGCCGACAGTTGCGGACCGTAGGCCTGGCCGCCGTAGATCGGCAGCACGTGGAAGTTCTTGATGTGCGCGGCGTAGCTCTGGAAAGCTTCGGCCACTTGGATCGCCAGCTCGCGCGTGGGCGCCAGCACCAGCGCCTGCACCGACGGGTTCTTCGGGTCGATGTTGGCCAGCACCGGCAGCGCGAACGCGGCGGTCTTGCCGGTGCCGGTCTGCGCCTGCCCCAGCACGTCGCGGCCCTCCATCAGCAGCGGAATGGTCGCCGCTTGAATCGGCGATGGGGTCTCGTAGCCGACATCCTTGAGCGCCTTGAGGATAGGCGCGGGGATGTCGAGGTCGGCGAAGGTCTGGAGCGGGGTCTCAAGCATGACAGAAAATCTCGTAAAGAATCAGAAGCAAACCGATAGTTTACTCTGTCATGGACAACCCGCCCGGATTATTTCATTTTTCCGGCCTTGACGATCGCCCCGATGAAGTCGCGGTGCGGCGGCATGTAGTCGACGCATTTACGCACCACGTTCTCGATATCGCCGAGGAAGCCGAGCAGTTCCTGCTCGCCCAGCAGGTCGGCCAGCGGATGGTGGCCGCGCGCCTGCACGCCCTGCCCGTGCAGCACCTGCTGCCAGCCGACGTCGGCGAACAGCTCGTTGTTTTCACGCACCACGCGGCCGTGCGCGCGGTACAGGTCCAGCTTGCGCTGCAGCGTCTCCGGCACGGCCATCGTGCGCACATGGTCCCAAAATGGCGTGTCGGCGCGCGTGGTCGCATGGTAGTGCAGGATGATGAAGTCGCGGATGCGCTCGACCTCGAAGTCGCACTGGCGGTTGAATTCGTCGATGTCGGCCTGGTCGAAACCCTGGTCCGGGAACAAGCCGACCAGGCGCGAAATGGTCGACTGGATCAGGTGGATCGAGGTCGACTCGAGCGGCTCCAGGAAGCCGGAGGACAGCCCGACTGCGACCACGTTCTTGTTCCACACCTTGTTGCGCTTGCCGGCCTTGAAGCGCAGCAGCTTGGGCTCGGCCAGCGGCTTGCCGTCCAGGCTTTTCAACAATATCGAGGCCGCCTCGTCCTCGCTCATGAAGCGGCTGCTGAACACGTGGCCGTTGCCGGTGCGGTGCTGCAGGCCGATACGCCATTGCCAGCCGGCCGGGCGCGCCTGCGCGCGCGTGTACGGCAGCAAGTCGCCGGCGAGTTCGCACGGCACCGCCCAGGCGCGGTCGCACGGCAGCCAATGGCTCCAGTCCTCGAAGCCGGTCTCGAGCGTTTCTTCGATCAGCAGGCCGCGAAAGCCGGTGCAGTCGAGGAACAGGTCGCCTTCGATCACGGCGCCGCTGTTCATCACGACCGATTCGACGAAGCCGTCGGCGCGCTGGCGCACCTGCTCGACCTTGCCCTCGGTGCGCACCACGCCCCGCGCCTCGGCGTACTTGCGCAGGTAGCGCGCGTACAGGCCGGCGTCGATGTGGAAGGCGTAGACGATGTCGGCCAGCGGCGAATTGGCCAGCTCCGGCGTGGGCCGCATGAACTTGTGCGCGTGCGCGGCCATGCGGTTGATCGAATAGCGTTCGAGGTCGGGCGCCAGGCCGGCCTGATGCGCCTTGAGCCAGTACTGGAAGAAGTCGACGGTGCCGCGGTCCTGGCCGAAGATGCCGAAGCCGTGCATGTAGCGCTCGCCCTGCTGGCCCCAGTCGAGGAATTCGATGCCGAGCTTGAAGGTGGCCTTCGTCTCGCGCACGAACTCGTCTTCGTTGATGCCGAGAGCGTCGTTGAAGCGGCGGATCATCGGGATCGTCGACTCGCCGACGCCGACGGTGCCGATATCGTCCGATTCGACCAGGCGGATGGCGATCTTGCCCTCGAAGATGCGGGCGAGCGAGGCGGCGGCCATCCAGCCGGCGGTGCCGCCGCCGACGATGACCAGGGTCTTGATGGAGGTTTGCTTGTTCATGGTATGCCAGGATACGAAAAAGCCCTGCGGCCGGAAAGGTCCGCAGGGCTTGCTGTGGGCTTACGCCAACACGATTAGAACTTGTAGTTCAGACCGTACAGCAGGGTGCGGCCGTACTTGGTATCGACGATCGTGTTGCTCTTGACCTTGCGATATTCCTTGTACTCTTGGTCATTGACGTTGTTCATCTCGACCAGCAGCGACACGCCTTTCAGCGGGCCGGTCTGGAATTCGTAACCCAGCTGCAGGTCGACCGTCTGGCCGCCCTGGATGTAGGTCAGCTGCTGGTCGCCGGTGTTCTGCTCGACCGAGCCGATGAAGTCCGAGCGATAACGGTCGGCCACACGCGCCGAGAAGCCGTTCTTCTCATAGTACAGGGTCAGGCTGGCCACACGCTTGGACAGGCCCGGCAGCTGCATGTTGCCCGAACCGCCGTTGGCGATGTCCGGCAGCGACACCGAGCTGGCGGTCTGCGACGCGTTGGCGACCACGCCGAAACCGTCGAGGTAACGGGTCAGGGTGTTCAGCGGCAGCGATGCGGCCAATTCGATACCCTTCATATTGCCGCCCGTGCCGTTGATCGGCGTGGTGTACAGGCCGATGACGCTCGGCGCCTTGAAGGTGCTCGGCTGGATGTACGGCGTGAAGTCGAAGTTCTGGGTCGAATCCAGGACGTAAGTGTCCAGCTTGCGATAGAACAGCGCGGCACTGACGTAAGCGCGGTTGTCCCAGTACTTCTCGTACGACAGGTCGATACCCTTGGCGCGGAACGGCTTCAGTTCCGGATTGCCGCCGCTGCCGCTGTAGACGCCACGGGTCGTGTCGTAGCCGAACGAGCCGCTGGCGCGCATCTGCTGCAGCGTCGGACGGGCCATGATCTTCTCGACCGAGAAACGCAACGTCTGCTGATTACCCAGGTCGCCGATCAGGTTCAAGCTCGGCAGGAAGTCGTTGTAGCTGGTGCCGCGCGAGACCGGCGCCGTCGGGCGGGTCTGGTCGCTGGTACCGCTGCCGGTATCGACCGAGAACGCGGTCGATTCCTGCTTGGTGTGGATCGCCTGCACGCCCAATGCGCCGCGCAGCGGCATCCAGCCGATGTTCGAATCGATGTTCAGCTTGGCGAACGCGGTCTCGACCTTCTCGCGGACGATCCAGTCCTTGTTGGTGATGTCCGGGTGAACTTTTGGCAGCAGGTCGTACAGGCCGATGTTTTGCACCGGATCGAAGGTCGCGACATTGATGCCGCTGTCACCAGCCTGGGCCGAGCCGCTGCCGGCCGGGTAAGGGGCGCTGGCGAACGGGTTACTCTGGCCAGCCACCGACATCAGCGCTTCGGTATAGCTGCGGGTCTTCGAACGGTTCGAGAAGTTGACACCGACGTCCAGCTTGTTGAAGAACATACCGTCCGGCAGTTCGCGGATCGCATCGAAGCGCATCGCGTCGATCTGGTCGTACACGTGCGGGAACTTGACGTAGCCAGCTTGCACCTGCGTACCGCCCCAGCCCTGCACGTCGGTCAGGCGGACGTTGCTGGTGTCGGCATAGTTCAGGCCCGGCGTGAAGGTGTTGCCGTTGAACTGTACGGTATCGAGCTTGGACGAGCCGCCGTAGGTTTCGATATTGGTGCCGTCGCGCTGCGCCGAGTTGAACGACAGGTCGAGGGCTGCGGTCCAGTCCTGGTTCACGCGCAGTTTGTTGTTCCAGCCGATCGACTTGGTGACGTCGGTCCAGGCCACTGCATCGTTACGCACGATCGGGCGGACGTTGTTCACCGAGCCGGCGGTGACGTTGTTGCCCGACAGGGTCGGATTCAGCAGCTGGCCGGCCGGATCGTAAGCACTGCCGCCGTCGAACAGCGGCATCTGGATGCCGTGGCTGCGGGTATCGCGGTTGTAGCGGGTGTAGAACAGATCGACGGTGCTGCTGAAGTCGCGGTTCGGCTTGAACTGCACGACGCTCATGAAGCCGTTGCGGTCTTCCGAGAAGCCGTCGGTCCAGAATTCGGCGCCGGTGTTCGGCACGTTGACGGTCTGGCCGTTATATTTGGTGGTGCCGCTGCCCCACGAGTTGAAACGGGTAGTGTCGCCGCTCTTGGCCTGCAGGCGCGCGAAACCAAAGGCGACGCCGATCTTGCGGTCAGCGAACTGGTCGATGTACGAGAAGGTGAAGCGGTTGCCGTCGCCCTTCTTGTCCATGCCCAGGCCGGTCTTCTGGCGGCGGTAGTTGACCGCCATCGTGCGTTCCTTGAAGTCCAGCGGGCGCACGGTCTGCATGTCGACCGTGCCCGACAGGCCCTGGCCGACCAGCGCGCCATCGGGTGTCTTGTACACGACCACGCCCGACAGCAGTTCGGCCGGGTAGTTGTCGAATTCGACGCTACGGCTGTCGCCGGTCGAGACTTGTTCGCGGCCGTTCAGCAGGCCAGTCGAAAAGTCCGGCGACATGCCGCGGATCGAGATGACCGATGCCTGGCCGCGCACGTTCTGTGCGGTCACGCCCGGCAAACGCGCGATCGACTCGGCGATCGACTGGTCCGGCAGCTTGCCGATGTCTTCGGCGGAGATCGCCTCGACGATGGAGTCATTGTTCTTCTTGACCGAGATGGCGGCTTCGATACCGCGGCGGATACCGGTCACCTTGACGGTCTGGACGCCGGTGTTGCCGTTGCTCGATGCAGCGTCGCCGCCGGCCTGGGCAGTCGCCTGGCTGGTGGTTTGTTCTTCTTGCGCGTAGGCGGCGTGGCCAGCCAGTGCCATGAAAATGGCGCAGCCCGCTGCGACCGGGCTAAGTGCGAATGCGGAGCTGCCCGGCGTCGTGCGCGCCGAGCGCTTGCTTGCGAAAAGGTTCATGTGTCCCCTCAAATCGTTCAAAATTTTTTCCCGACACACCAAGTTGGTGAGCATTGCGCGGGAGCCGAATAGCAAACGTTCTTTTAGACGTTCTGATAAGGATTCTGTATTAAAACTAGATGCACTGTCAACGGGAGTTCCCTTGGACTACTTGATTCCCAAGTTTTTGCGCATCTTTCTTACGGGGAGACACTGGAACGTTGTATTCGAGCTACAGCCAGCTATCATGATCAATGTAGTCGTACTACAAACAGCTTTCTTTTCACCAAGAAGGGTTGGCTTGGCACTATTTTGGTGCGAAGTCGCGTAGTAGATTTACCGAGATATTCGAGAATTCTGAAACTAATGCAAGTTTTACCTAAGGAAAAGCTGTAGCAAAACTAGAAAACAAAAGCCGTGTACAGATTGCCGCACATACCTCACTGTAGTATTCTCCGGGAAATAGTAGAAGATTTGCATGTTTTGTAGGTGAAACTCTAGCCAAAGGCGATGTAGTTGCACTACTTCGAGCATGCGTAACCCCGGAGACAGCATGAACAAGACCCTCGTCAGCATCCTCGTCGGCGCCGCCTGCCTGGCCGCCGCTCCCGCCTTCGCGCAAACCGCGCCTGCCACGCCAGTGTCGCGCATCGACCACATGGATCCGCCGTTCTGGTGGACCGGCATGCACGACCATCGGCTGCAGCTGATGGTCCATGGCGCCGGCATCGGCGAACTGCAGCCGGCGCTGGACTACCCGGGCGTGCGCATCGCGTCGACCAGCCGCGTCGCCAACAAGAACTACCTGTTCATCGACCTGGTGGTCGCCGAAGATGCGAAACCGGGCGACTTCAAGATCGCTTTCCGCGCGCCGGATGGCAGCGAAGGCGCCAGCTACGATTACCGCCTGCTGGCGCGCGCGCCCGGCTCGAGCGAGCGCGAAGGCTTCAATAGTAAAGATGTGATCTATCAGGTGATGCCGGACCGCTTCGCCAACGGCGACCCGTCCAACGACACCGTGGCCGGTCTGCCCGACAAACTGAACCGCAAGCTCGGCCATGGCCGCCACGGCGGCGACATCCAGGGCATGATCGACCACCTCGACTACATCCAGAAAATGGGCTTCACCCAGTTGTGGCCGACGCCGCTGGTCGAAAACGACATGCCGGCCGCCTCCTACCACGGCTACGCCGCCACCGACTATTACAAGACCGATCCGCGCTACGGCACCAACCAGGACTACGTGCGCTTGTCGCTTGAAGCGCGCAAGCGCGGCATCGGCCTGATCCAGGACGTGGTGCCGAACCACATCGGCCTGAATCACTGGTGGATGAAGGACATGCCGATGCCGGATTGGGTCAACTACGGCGGCAAGTTCGTGGCCACGGCCCACCACCACAACGCGGCGCAGGATCCGTACGCATCGAAGGAAGACGTCGACAACTTCACCAAGGGCTGGTTCAGCCCGGGCATGCCGGACCTGAACCAGGCCAACCCCTTCGTCGCCAATTACCTGATCCAGAACCACATCTGGTGGATCGAGTACGCCGGCCTCACCGGCCTGCGCATCGACACCTTCGGCTATTCCAACAACGCCTTCCTGACCGAATACACCAAACGCCTCACCACCGAGTACCCGCACATCAACATGGTCGGCGAGGAGTGGAACAAGCAGCCGGCCGTGGTTTCGCACTGGCTGCGCGGGAAGGCCAACTTCGACGGCTACGTCAGCTCGATGCCGAGCATGATGGACTTCCCGCTGACGCTGGCCATGCGCGAAGCGCTCGCAGATAAGAAAGGCGAGAACATCTTCGACGACGTCTACCAGACCGTCTCGCTCGACTACATGTATCCGAATCCGTCCAACCTGGTGCTGTTCGAGAGTAACCACGACATGCCGCGCCTGTACAGCACGGTGAACGACGACGTCGACCGCTACAAGATGGACCTGGTGTTCGTGATGACGATGCCGCGCATCCCCCAGTTCTATTCGGGCGACGAGCTGCTGATGCCGAGCGAGACCAAGGTGCGCAACGACAGCAGCTACCGCGAAGACTTCCCGGGCGGCTGGGCCGGCGACCGCGTCAACGCCTTCACCGGCGCCGGCTTGAATGCGCGCCAGCGCGACGCGCAGGAATTCGTGCGCCGCCTGGTCAACTGGCGCAAGACCAGCACCGTGGTCCAACAGGGCAAGCTGATGCACTACGGCCCCGAGAACAATACCTACGTCTACTTCCGCTATGATGGCGCGAAAAAGGTCATGGTCGCCCTCAACGCCAACGCCAAGGAAACCGTGCTCGATGCGGCGCGCTTCCACGAGATGCTGTCCGGCGTGACCTCCGGCACCGACGTCCTGACCGGGAAGACCTTCGACCTGCGCAAGGAAATCCGCCTGCCGGCCAAATCGGCGCTCATCCTCGAGATCTGAACTCATTTAATATGATCATGAAGCCGTCCAGCATCGCGTTTGCCTGTTCCCTGCTCGTCCAATCGGTCGGCGCCTTTGCGGCGCCCGCCACGCCGGCCGCATTGGCCGCGCCGGTCGCCTCACCGCTGCGCTACGACATCTACGTGCGCGGCGCCTTCAATGGCTGGGGCACCGACAACGTCATGGCCTACAAGGGCCAAGGCGTGTACGAGACCGACATCCTGGTCAGTCCCGGCAACCACGCCTTCAAAATAGGGAGCAAGGACTGGACGGCCGAATGGGTGGCAAATCCGGCTTCCAGCGTCACCGTGGCGCTGGGACAGGTCTACCCGCTCGACACCCACCCGGGGCCCGAAGACTACCTGTTCACCAAGCAGACCGAGACCTTTCGCTTTCGCGTCGACGCGTCCGACCCGGCCAAGCCGCTGCTCAGCGTGACGCGCGTGCCGACGCCACCGGCCGCCGCAGGCGGCGATCCGCACGCCGGCGCCGCGACCCAAGCGAGCTTGAGCTTCCCGACCTGGGACGGCAAGCAGGAAAGCGCGCGCTTCTCGACCAGGAATCCGCAGGCGCCCTTGCGCACCTACGTGCAGTCGACCACGATGCAGCTGCGCGACCCGGGTCCGCAATTCGTCAGCTACACCGAGGAAGCGGGCCTGCCGGTGCTGCGCAGCGGGAACCTGGCCTTCGACGCGCTGTTCGCGCTGGCCGGCCACGAGATGAAGCAGGATTCGGTCAAGGAAATCCGCGACGGGAACTACAACGGCAATGCGCCGATCCCGTGCGACTGCTTCGAGACCGGCGAAAAATGGCACTATGTCTGGACGCGCGACCTGTCGTACGCGGCCGACCTGGGCCTGGCCATGCTCGACCCGCAGCGCGTGCGCAATTCATTGACGTTCAAACTGTCCGGCTTCAGGCCTGGCATCGTCAAGGCACCGCAGGTGGCCGGCACGGCGGACGGCTTCCAGATCGCGCAGGACACCGGCAGCGGCGGCAGCTGGCCGGTCAGCACCGACCGCATCACCTGGGCTTTCGCGGCCGAGGACGTTCTGCAAGCCCTGCCCCCGGACCAGCGCGCGAGCTTTGCCGCCACCGCGTTGAAAGCGCTGTCGAACACCATCGAGAACGACCGCCTGGCCGATTTCGACAAGGCGACCGGCCTGTACACCGGCGAGGAATCCTTCCTCGACTGGCGCGACCAGAGCTACGCCAAGTGGATCCCCGACGACCTGTCGTCGCTGGCCAGTTCGAAAGCGCTGTCGACCAACGTCGGCCACTACAAGGCGCTGACGCTGGCCTCCGAACTCGCGCGCGAACAAAATGACAAGGAACGCGCCGAGCGCTACGCCGCCTGGGCGCGCGAGCTCAAGCAATCGATCAACGCGCGCCTGTGGCTGGATGACGCCGGCATGTACAGCAGCTTGACCGCGCCGCACTTCGACGGCGCGCCGATGCACAAGTTCGACTGGCTCGGCCAGACGCTGGCGATCGTCACCGGCGTCGCCGACGGCGAGCGCGCCAAGCGCATCCTGGCCAATTACCCGCACGGCCCGATGGGCGCGCCGGTGATCTGGCCGCAGCAGCCCGACCTGCCGATCTACCATAACCGCGCGATGTGGCCGTTCGTGACGGCCTACGGTTTGCGCGCGGCCGCGCAGGCCGGCAACGTCAGCGTGGCCGATGCCGCCTACGACACGCTGGTGCGCGGCGCCGCGCTGAACCTGTCGAACATGGAAAACCTCGAGTGGCTGTCCGGCCAGCCGCTGCTGCTCGACGAAGCCCACCCGAACCTGATCGGGCCGGTGATCAGCTCGCGCCGCCAGCTGTGGTCGGTCGGCGCCTACCTCGGCATGGTGATCCGCGACCTGTTCGGCGTGTCGACCACGGCCCAGGGCATCAGCCTGCATCCCTTCGTCACCGCCAAGCTGAGGAACGGCCTGCTCGCCAACAGCGAACGGGTCGAGCTGCGTGACCTGCGCCTGCAGGGCCGCCAGCTGGACGTGGCCCTGCGCCTGCCCGCGCGCACGCGCGCGAGCGACAACGGCTATTACGCGGTCGAACGCATCAGCGTCGACGGCAAGCCGGCCAGCGACACGCTGCGCTGGGACCAGCTCAAGTCGGGCAGCCGTATCGAGATCGTGCTGGGCGCGCTGCAGGCCGGCGATGCGGCGATCCACCGCGTCAGCGCCAACCCTTACAGCCAAGCGCCGGCGGTGTTCGGGCCGCGCGAGCCGCGCATCACCGCCCTTGTAAAAGCCGGTGCGGGCACGACCCTGACCATCGCCGCCTCGGACCAGAACGGCCTGCCCGCGGGCCGCATCGGCTACAACGTCTACCGCGACGGCCAGCTGGTCGCGGCCAAGGTCACCGCCGGCGCCTGGACCGACCGCAGCGGATCGGCCACCAGCTGCTACGCGGTCGAAGCGCAGTACCTGGATTCGGGCAACCGCAGCCACCACAGCGTGCCGCGCTGCGTCGACGAAGGCATCGGCGTGTCGGTGATGGACAAGCGCGTGCAGGCCAGCGTGCCGGTCGTCGGACCAAATGCGCGCTTCGCGGAACCGCACCTGGCCGACTGGGGCAAGCCCCAGGACCAGTTCACGGTGTCGGACCTGCATGTGCCGCAGGCGGGCGACTACGCGGTCCAGGTGCGCTACCACAACGGCGCCAACCAGGTGAACCTGGGCATCAGCGGTGGCGTAAAATGGCTGGCTGTAACGGATGAATCCGGCGCCGTCGTTGCCCAGGGCGTCGTCCAGCTGCCGCACGCGCGCATCGACAACGCGAATACGCCGACCGTGTATTCGACCCCGCTGGCGGCGCGCCTGGCCCCGAACGTGCGCTACCGCCTGCAGCTGAGCGACTTCTACAACATGAGCTACCTGCAGAGCAACAGCACTTTCAGCGCGGCCGGCGGCGTCGACGGACCATCCAACCGATTCGACATCTACGGCGTGCGCCTGCTGCGCGTGCGCTGAGACACGCTAGGCAGGAGAGGCAATGAAGCTGTTCAAACAAGGGGCGCCGCTGCTGGCCGCCGCGCTGGCGCTGGCCCACGCGCCGGCCGCGGCCACCACCGTGCGCGTGCACTACCCGGCCGGCCAGGAAGGCATCCAGGTCCGCGCCGACAAAGGTCCGATGAATTGGGAAAGCGGCGTGCCCGCCACGCCGGTCGCCGGCTCGCCCGGCGTATTCACCTACAACTGGCCCGACGCGCTCGGCCCGGTGGCGATGAAGCCGACGCTGGGCGCCGACAAGGTCTCGATCGGCGGCGTCTATAACATCGCGGCCGGCGCCACGCGCGACATCTACCCTTTCTTCGGCGCGCCGTTCGGCAAGGTCACGATCGTCAAGGACGTCGACTCGCCCCAGCTGCATAACAAGCGCGCGCTGCGCATCTACCTGCCGCCCAGCTACGCCGAGAACCCGGCCAAGCGCTACCCGGTGCTGTACATGCACGACGGCCAGAACCTGTTCGATGCCCGCACCGCCTCCTACGGCGTTGAATGGGGCGTGGCCAAGACCGTCAACCGCCTGGTGGCCACCGGCGCGATGGATGAAGTGATCGTGGTCGGCATCGACAACACGGCGCAGCGCATCCCCGAGTACACGCCTTGCTGCGATCCGAAGTATGGCGGCGGCCAGCTGGACGCCTATGCGCGTTTCGTGGTCGACACCGTCAAGCCCTACGTCGACCGCAACTACCGCACGCTGAGCGACAAGGACAATACGGCGATCATGGGCTCGTCGCTGGGCGGCATCGCCTCGGTCGTGATCGCCGAGCGCTACCCGAACCTGTTCTCGAAGGCGGGCGGCATGTCGAGTTCGTTCTGGTGGAATGGCGGCGCCCTGATCAGCAGCGTCCCGGCCCACCTGCCGATCAAGTTTTACCTGGACGCCGGCACCGAAGACGACGGCCTGGACGACACCGTCAAGATGCGCGACGCCATGCTGGCCAAGGGCTGGCGCAACGGCGTCGACCTGATGTTTTATAAAGCCGAGGGTGGCCGCCACAACGAAGCCTCGTGGGCGGCGCGGGTCGAGAAGCCGCTGGTGTGGTTCTTCCCGTGGGGCTCGAGCGCCCAGTAAGCCGGGCATCCGCGCCGGGAAGGCTTAGAACTCCTCCCAGTCGCCGGCGCCGGCCGCCGCGGCCAAGCGCTTCGGCGCGGGCGCGCGCGACGCGGCCGGGTGCGCGGCCACGGCCGCCGGCTCTCTCTTTTCCAGCCTGAACACGCCCACCGCTTCCGCCAGTTCCTGAGCTTGCTGCTGCAGCGCATCCGCCGCCGCCGCGGCTTGCTCGACCAGCGCGGAATTCTGCTGCACCACCGAATCCATCTGGCTCATGGTCTCGTTGATCTGGATGATGCCCTCGGCCTGCTGGGCGGTGGTGCCGGTGATCTCGCCGATCGTCCCTGCCACGCGCTGCACGCTCGCGACCACTTCCCGCATCGTGTCGCCCGCTTCGGCGACCAGGCGGGTGCCGGCCTGCACCTTGTCGACCGAGTCGCCGATCAGCATCTTGATTTCCTTGGCAGCCGCGGCCGAGCGCTGGGCCAGCGTGCGCACTTCGGAGGCCACGACGGCAAAGCCGCGTCCCTGCTCGCCGGCGCGCGCGGCTTCCACCGCCGCGTTCAACGCCAGGATATTGGTCTGGAAGGCGATGCCGTCGATGACGCCGATGATGTCCACGATCTTGCGCGAAGCCGCGTCGATCTCGCCCATGGTGCCGACCACCCGCGCCACCGTCGCGCCGCCGCGGCCGGCGACGCTGGACGCTTCGTCGGCCATGCGCTTGGCCTGCTCGGCGCTGGCGCGGCTGTCGCGCACCATGTCCGTCAACTGTTCCATCGACGCCGCAGTCTCCTCGACCGAGCTGGCCTGCTCCTCGGTGCGTGCCGCCAGGTCCTGGTTGCCCTGCGCGATTTCTCCGGTGGCCACCGAGATCGTGTCGGTGCCGCTGCGCACGCGCGCGACGATCCCGGCCAGGCTGTCCTGCATGTGCTTGAGCGATCCGAGCAGCATGCCGATCTCGTCGCCGCGCCCGACCTCGATGCGGCGGGTCAGGTCGCCGGCCGCCACCGTGCCCGCGATCTCGACCGCGTGGTGCAGCGGGCCCGTGATGCTGCGCGCCAGCCAGACCGTCGCCGCGCCGGCCACGATCACGACGGCGAGGAAGGTCGCCAGCGCCAGGCGCTGCTCGGCCTGTTCGCTCGCCTCCTTGTCCTTGCGCATGGCGGCAACGGTCGTGTGCGCGTGCGCCTGGATCTGGGCCACGATGCCGTCGATCTTGGCGGTCGGCGCCCGGTCCAGGCCCTTGACCTGGGCATCGAGCAGCTTGTAGCTATCCGGCTTGGCCGGATCGAAGGTCTTGAGCGCGGCCTGGTAACGCGCGTCGAGTTCGCGCAAGGCGCCGCGCGTCTCGTCGACGGTTGCCGTGGACAAGCCCAAGGCGCGCAGCCGGCCGTCCAGCCCATCGAGTTTGTCGAGCGTGGCGGCCCCGCTTTTATTGAACGCAGCGCTGTACTTTTGCAGCATGGCCGGGTCGCTGCCGCGGACCAGGATGTTTTTCCATTCCTGCACCTGGACCTTGAATTCGACCTGGGCCGCGCGTGCCGCGTCGGCAGCCAGTGACAGCGCTTCCACTTTGTCGAGCGCTTGCGACGCGCGCAGATTAGACGTGGCGCGTGCCTGCCAGGCGTTGACGCTGACGACCAGCAAACCGAGCAGGAAAAAGGCGCCGAGAATACCCAGCCTGACGGAAATCTTGAGATTGTTGAGCTTCATGGGTGGCGGATGAAGAATTTCTGATGGGAAAAATTACATGATGCCCACCATAATTACCCGCGCCAATCTCGGCGTGAGATTTCGTGAGTCTTTGTATCTTTACAGCAACGATCGATTGTGCCAATGATTATGAACAGAATTCGACACTGTATAAATTGCTTCCCGCATCCTCCGGCGTCAGGTGCGTGAAATGCTGGAACTGCATCCCCAGCTTGAGCAGCAGCCGGTTCGAGGCGATGTTGTTGGGCGAGGTGATCGCCAGCACGCGCCGCAGGCCCAGCGTCGGCGCGTAGGCCAGCACACCCTGGGCCGCTTCCAGCGCATAGCCCTGGCCACGCCAGGCCGGCAGGAAGGCATAGCCGATGTCGACGCCATCGAGCGTCTCGCGCTTGATCAGGCCGCACATGCCGATCGGCGTGGCGTCGTCCTTCAGCTCGACCACGTACAGCGAATGGCCGCGCTGCACCTGCATCGCGACCGGACCGTCGAGCACCGACTGGCGCGCCTGCTCGAGCGTGCGGATGCCGCGGTCGCCGATATGCTCGATGAAGGCCGGGTCGTTCACCAGCGCGTGATAGAAAGCGGCGTCGTCGAGCGTGACGGTGCGCAGGCGCAGGCGTTCGGTGGCGAGAATGTCCAAGGCGTCAGTCGTTTTCTTCGGGTTCCGGTGCCGGCAAGGGCCAGCGTGCAGGATCGTCCAGCAGCCGGTACATCACATAGGCGTCGACATAGCCCAGGCGCCGGTGGCGATAGGCCTTGGGCAGGGTGCCGACGATCGAAAAGCCGAGCCGCTTCCACAGGTGGATCGCGGCGTCGTTGGTGCTGACCACATAATTGAACTGCATCGCCAGGTAGCCCAGGCGGCGTGCTTCGCCGATGCTGTGCTCCCCGAGCATGTGCCCGATGCCCACGCCCTGCGCATACGGACTGACCATGAAGGCGGCATTGGCGACGTGGGCGCCGCGCCCGATCTGGTTCGGCTGCAGCTTGCACATCCCAAGGACCCGTTCGCGGTCGCGCCGGTCGTGCGGCGCCAGCGTCTGCACCGCAACGAAGGTGCAGGCCCGCGGCGCGAACCAGTAATCGTAACACGCCTCGCGGCTGGTGCCGGGCTCGAAGGCGTAGGTTTCGCCCTCGTCGACGTGGGTCTGGAAGATGCTCCAGATGGCGTTGAAATCGGCTTCGGTAGCGGGACGAATCAGAAGATCTTTCACTGCGCACCTTCCCGGAGACGTAACGAAAGCGCAAGATTCTAACACCGCGATCTGGCTGCATGGGCCGTGTTTTGTGGCCTTCGTAACAGAAAATTTCTCACCAATAAAAACCGGAAATAAGCCGTTCCGACGAGCATGTTCGCATGCCTAGTCCAGCGACCGTCCCAGCCGGAAATCGACCGTGCCGGGCCGTCCCGGCAGCCGCAGCGCCGCGTGCGCGGGCGGGGCCTCGCTGACGATCTGTCCGCGCCGCAGCACCAGGCGGCGCGCGGCGCGCAGGCGGATCGCCTCGACCGGGTCGCCGGCGTCGAGCAGCACCAGGTCGGCGTTGCAGCCCGGCGCGATGCCGTAGCACTGCAGGCCGAGGATGCGCGCCGGCGTGCTGGTGACGGCCTCGAAGCATTGCAGCATGCCGGCTTGGCTGGTCATCTGCGCGACGTGCAGGCCCATGTGCGCCACTTCCAGCATGTCGCCGGAGCCCATGCCGTACCACGGGTCCATCACGCAATCGTGGCCGAAAGCCACCGGCACGCCGGCCGCCAGCAATTCCGGCACGCGCGTCATGCCGCGCCGCTTCGGGTAGGTGTCGTGGCGGCCCTGCAGCGTGATGTTGATCAGCGGGTTGGCGATCGCCGCCACGCCCGATTCGGCGATCAGCGGAATCAGCTTGCTCACGTAATAATTGTCCATCGAGTGCATCGAGGTCAGGTGCGAGCCGGTGACGCGTCCCTGCAGCCCCAGGCGCAGCGTCTCGGCCGCCAGCGTCTCGATGTGGCGCGACAGCGGATCGTCGCTTTCGTCGCAGTGCATGTCGACCATTAGGCCCTGCTCGGCCGCGTATTCGCACAGCAGGCGCACCGACTCGGCGCCTTGCGCCATGGTGCGCTCGAAGTGCGGGATGCCGCCGACCACGTCGACGCCCATCGCGATCGCGCGTTTCAGGTTGTCGAAAGCGTCCGCGCTCCTGAGCACGCCGTCCTGCGGAAACGCGACCAGCTGCAGGTCGAGATAAGGCGCGACCCGGCGCTTGACGTCGAGCAGCGCCTCGACCGCCAGCAGGCGCGGATCGCAAACGTCGACGTGGGTGCGGATCGCCAGCAGACCGCGCGCCACCGCCCAGTCGCAGTATTGCAACGCCCGCTCGATCAGCGCTTCCTGCGCCAGCTGCGGTTTCAGCTCGCCCCACAAGGCGATCCCTTCCAGCAGCGTGCCGGACTGGTTTACGCGCGGCAGGCCGTAGCTGAGCGTGGCGTCCATATGAAAGTGGGCGTCGACGAAGGGCGTGCTGACCAGGTCGCCGCCGGCGTCGATCTCGCGCGCGCCCCGCACCGCCAGCTGCGCGCCGACCGCGGCGATGGTGGCGCCGTCGATGGCGATGTCGATGTGACGGCGGCCGTCGGCGAGGGTGGCGTTGCGAATGACGAGGTTCATGGCATCTCCTGGGTTGGATAACGGCATTGTAACGATGTTAACGATGTTTAGAAGTTGTCATTGACATCGATCAACGAAGATGCTGCGGCGCAAAGTTTCCTTGTAAAAACAACATAGAATTCGCTTTCCAACGCTCCGGAACGCCTTTACACTATTCTTATTGCAGTGCGTCATAATCGAACGACAAGGACACCAGATGACTTCAATTTCCGAACAGTTTTCCGCCGTCCGCCAGTCTCATTGGGAAGCGCAGCTCGACATGTTCCGCCAGCTCAGCACGCATGCGCTCGACAACACCGAGCAACTGATCGCGCTGAACATGCGCGCTTCACGTGCGTCGATGGAACAGGCCGCCGGCGCCGTCAAACAAATGCTCGAGATGCGCGATCCGCGCGACCTGCTCGCGGTCGGCTCGAACACCCAGGATCAGTGGCAACAGCTGTTCGCCTACGGACGCGAACTGCTCGGCATCGCCACCGGCATGCGCGGCACCTGGAGCACGCTGCCGCCGGCCTTGCCGTTCGTGGCGGCGCCGGTCCTGCCGGCGCTGTCGTCCGCGCCGTCGGCGCTGCGCCTGATCCCGGCGCCGCTCGCCGACCTGCCGGCGTCGCCGTCGCAGGCCGCCGAGCAGGCCTCGATCGCCGCTGCCGATGCCGCCACCGTGATCGGCGAGATCGAAACCGCGGCCGTCGACATCGGCGGCGCCATGCTCGAATCCACGCTGGACGGCGCTGCCGACTTGACGCCGTCGAGCGAAGCCGCGCCGGCTGAACCCGCGGCCGCGATCGAAGCGCCGGCCATGGCCGCCGCGCCGGCGCCGGTCGAACCGCCGGCCGAACCTGCAGCCCCGGCCCAGCCCGACAACCCGGCCGACGCCGCGCTGGCCTTCGCCGATGCCGCCAGCGACACCGCGATCGCCGACGACGTGCCGCCGCTCGAACCCACGCTGCTGGCCCAGGCCCTGCACGAAGTCGCCCCGAAACCGGCCGGCGTCGAGCACCCGATCATCTCGACGGTGCCGTTGGAAGCCGCCAGCGGCGCCATCGAACTGCCGACCGTCGCGCCGGTCGAGCATACCGCGCCGCCGGTGCAGCCCACCAAGACGCCGCGCGCGGCGCGCAAGCGCTAAGGGAACTACGGCACTCTGGCAGGGGTGCTAGAATGTTCAACAGCGGGCTGCGGCCCGCTTTTCTTTTTCCGCTTTTCCTCGCTTTTGCTTGTAGTGCCGAGAACAGGATGTGTCGATGGGGTTGGCTAGTCTGATCGGCGGCTTCGTGCGCCGCCATTGGCGTTCGTATGGGTCGTCGGCGGTGATGCTGGCCGGCGTTGCCTTGTGCTCGGTGCTGGTGCCGCGCAAGGTCGGGGCAATGATCGACGGCCTGGCCGCGCACCGCCTCGGCGGGCACGATCTGATGATCCAGCTGCTCGAGCTGCTCGGCCTCGGCCTGGCCATCTACGGCTTGCGCGTGGCCTGGCGCCTGCGTTTGTATTCGGCTTCCTACCGCCTCGGCGTCGAGCTGCGCACCCGGCTGTACGAACGGCTGTCGATGCAGGGCCCGGCCTTCTACCAGCGCCAGCGCACCGGCGACCTGATGGCGCTCGCCACCAACGACATCGACGCGATCGAGCAAGCCGCGGGCGAAGCGATGCTGGCCGGCTTCGACGGCAGCCTGACCCTGATCATGGTGCTGGGCGTGATGTTCCTCGGCGTCGACTGGCGCCTGACCCTCATCGCCCTGCTGCCCTTCCCGCTGATGGCGCTGGCCTTCTGGCGTATCTCGAGCCACATCCACGTCGCCGCCGGCGATGCCCTGAAGCGCTTCTCGGCCTTGAACGACCACGTGCAGGAGTCCTTGTCCGGCGTGCGCACGCTGCGCGCGCTCGGTCTGGAAGGACGCAGCGCCGCGCAGTTCGCCCAGCTGGCTGCCGACGCCTCGGCAGCCAGCTTGAGCGCGCAGAAATGGGAAGCCGCCTACGAACCGGCGGTCGGCCTGACGCTCACCGCCGCCACCGGCCTGACCCTCGGCCTGGGCGGCTACCTGGTGTGGCAGGGCCAGATCACGATCGGCATGCTGACCAGTTTTACGATGTACCTGGGCCAGCTGATCTGGCCGATGTTCGCCGCCGGATGGGTGCTGTCGCTGATCGAACGCGGACGCGCCGCGCTGGCGCGCCTGCAGCCGCTGCTCGACGCCCCGCTCAGCATCGACGACCACGGCAGGCTCGAGCACCTGGCACCCGGCCCGCTGGCGCTGCAGGACGTCAGCTTCAACTACACGGGCCAGAGCCAGAGCGCGCTGGAACGCGTGTCGCTGCGCCTGCAGCCGGGCCAGACCCTGGGCCTGGTCGGCCCGACCGGCGCCGGCAAGTCGACGTTGCTGCGCGTGCTGCTGCGCCAGGCCACGCCGCAACACGGCCGCGTCACCTGGGGCGGCCACACGCTCGACGAGTACACGCTCGCCACCCTGCGCGGCGCGATCAGCTGGGTGCCTCAGGAATCCTTCCTGTTCTCGGCGACGATTGCCGAGAACATCGCCCTCGCGCGCCCGGGCGCAACGCGCGCGGAGGTCGAGGGGGCGGCGCGCATGGCCGACATCCACGACGACATCCTGCGCTTTCCCAACGGCTACGACACGCCGGTGGGCGAAAAAGGCATCACGCTCTCGGGCGGCCAGCGCCAGCGCGTGGCGATCGCGCGCTCGCTGCTTGCCCACAGCAGCCTGCTGCTGCTCGACGATGCGCTGTCGGCAGTCGACACCGGCACCGAGACGCGCATCCTCGAACACTTCGACGAGTTGCGCCGCACCCGCCCCGAGCTGTCGGCCATCATCGCCAGCCACCGTCTGTCCGCCGTGGTGAAGGCCGACCTGATCGTCGTGCTGCGCGACGGCCGCGTCAGCGAATGCGGCAGCCATGACGAACTGCTGGCGCTGGATGGCTGGTACGCCAGCCAGTGGCGCTATCAACAATTGGAGGCCAGCCTGGATGCCGTCTGATCCGACCATCAAAACGAACAGCGCGCAAGTCTCGCAAGCCGCCGGCCTGCTGCGCCGCGCCGCCCATCCGGACCGCACCCACCTGTACTGGGCCGTGCTGTGGCTGGTCATCGCGGCCGGCCTGGAAGTGCTCGGGCCGCTGCTGGGCAAGAAGCTGATCGACGAGCACCTGCTGCCGCACCGCCTCGACTGGCCGCGCATCGCCTGGCTGCTGGGCGGCGTGATCGCGTTTGGCTGGGCCGCTTCCTGGCTGCGCTTCCTGCAGCTGGTGCGCCTGTCGGGCCTCGCGATGCGCTCGGTGCAGCGCCTGCGCGAATGGGTGTACGGCCACGTGCTGCGCCTGCCGATGGCGTTCTTCGATCGCGCCATCACCGGCCAGCTAGTGTCGCGCGTCACCAACGACACCGAGGCGGTCAAGACGCTGTATATCCAGGTGCTGTTCGTGATCCTCGACAGCGGCATCGTGCTGGTCGGGACCTCGATCGCGATGGCTTGGCTCGACTGGCGCCTGATGCTGATCGTACTGGGGCTGGTGCCGGCGGTGCTGGGCATCGTCTGGCTCTACCAGCGCCTGTCGGCGCCGGCCGTCACGCGCGCGCGCGCGCTGCGCAGCGACATCAACGCGCAGATGGCCGAATCGATCGGCGGCATGAGCGTGCTACAGGCGAACAATGCCCAGCAGCGTTTCGGCGCACGTTTTTCCGCCACCAACCAGCAGCACTACACCGCGCGCGTGGCCGAGCTGCGCGCCAACGCTTTCCTGTTGCGCCCCGCGCTCGACTTCCTCAACGTGGTGCTGCTGGCGGTGGTGATCTTCAGCTTCGGCCAGCGCAGCATGAGCGGCGTCGAAGTCGGCGTGCTGTACGCCTTCATCAGCTACATCGCGCGCGTGGTCGAGCCGCTGATCCAGATTACGATGCAGTTTTCCGGCCTGCAGCAGGCGGTGGTCGCGACCGCGCGCGTGGCGCACCTGCTCGACGAGGGCCAGGCGCCCGAGCACGGCAACGAATTGGCTTACCGCAGCAGCGGCGGCCGAGAAGCCGATACGTCCGCACGTCCGGATGCAAATGCGCCTGCCGTGCGCGTGCGAGACCTGTCGTTCGCCTACGTGCCCGGCCAGACCGTGCTGCACCACGTCTCGCTCGACATTCCGCAGGGCGCCTTCTTCGGCATCGTCGGCCATACCGGCAGCGGCAAGTCGACCTTGCTGTCGCTGCTGTTGCGCTACTACGGGTATGAAGACGGCAGCATCGACCTGTTCGGCGAGCCGCTGGGCGCGATCGGCAACGAACGCTTCAGGAGCGAAGTCGGCCTGGTGCCGCAGGACCCGTTCCTGCTGGCGGCATCGGCGCGCGAAAACATCGACATGGGCCGCGGCCTGTCGCTCGAGCAGATCGAAGCCGCCGCGCGCGCCGCGCACGCGCACGACTTCATCGCCGCGCTCGAACAAGGTTACGACACGCCGCTGGGTGAAGGCGGCTCGCGCCTGTCGTCCGGCCAGAAGCAGCTGATCGCGATCGCGCGCGCGCTGGCCGGCCGGCCGCGCATCTTGCTGCTGGACGAAGCCACCTCGCGCATCGACAGCGCCACCGAGCAGATCGTGCAGCAGGCGCTGGTCGACTTGCGCGGCAAGGTGACCATCATCGCGATCGCGCACCGCCTGTCGACCATCCGCGACGCCGACCGCATCGTGGTGCTGAACCACGGCCGCATCAGCGAATCCGGCAGCCACGACGACCTGATGCGCATCGAAGGCGGCCTGTACCAGCGCCTGTATATGCTGCAACAGATCGCCGTTTGAGCCGATCTGGACGGTAATGTCGCGATTTGTAATCGTAAACACATCAATCGTTTTAAAACGGATCAAATCGTCAGCCAAACTATCGGAAACTCTGTGTCTTTTACGCATAAAAACGCTAAAGACATGACTTTCTCGCCAGCAACGGGCCTATAATGTTCCGTCATAGTCTCCGCATGGGGACGACGAACACCTTCTGGGGACCTATGTTGGCAAGCCTATTCCGTGCTTCGCAACACCGCCGCAGCCGTACGCTGCTGGCGGCGCTTTGGCTGGCATCCGCCGGCGCCGGCGCCCAGGATCTGACCTTGCACCAGCGCTTCGCCGATCTCAGGGAAGTCGCGCGGGTTTCGCCCCAGCGCGGCCTGCCGATGCTCGAACAGCTGCAAGCCGAGGCGCAGCATGGTACGCCGGCCGACCAGGCCGATTTCCTGATCGCCTCGTGCGACGTGCAGCACCTGCTGGGTCAACACAAGGCTGCGCTCGGCCTGTGCGACCAGGCGATCGCCATCGGCCGCCAGAATCGCAACAACGATGCCGTGGCGAGCGCGCTGCTGGCCAAGTCATATTCGCTGTTCAGCCTGAACGAAACGGCGCAATCGCATCAGCTGATCTGGGAAGCCGAGAAGCTGGCGGCGAATAGCCAGGACGTAGGCCTGCGCGTGCGCGCCCAGGTCTCGTCGGGGGAGTCGTTCGCCGAGGACGGCAACCTGCCGCTCGCGCTGACCAAGATGCAGAGGGCGACCCTGATGGCGCGCCAGAGCGGCGATCCGCTGCTGCTGGTCATCGCGCTGCGCGCGCTGGGTAATCTGTATGACCAGATGCGAGAATACGACAAGGGTTTCGAGGCCGTCGAAGAAGGGATGCGCGTGGCCGAAGCGATGCCCTCGCCCGGCCGCCTACTGCTGCTCAAGGCCACCGAATATGGACTCGCGATCGATTCCGGACAGCCGCAACGCGCGCTCAAGGCACAGCTGACGGCGCTCGAGCTGGCGCACAAGGTCGGCGCCGGATCTATGATGGGCAACGCGCTGGTCAACCTGTCCGACGTCTACATCAAGCTGGGCGACTATCACCACGCCCTGTCGTATGCCCAGCAGGCGCTGGGCCGGGCCAACGAGCTCAACGACGAACACCTGGCCGGCGTGGCGCGCCTGAACATCGGCGAAATCTACCTGGCGATGGGCCGCCTGCCGGAAGGGAAGAAGAACATCGAGGCCGGCCTGGCCTGGTTCGAGAAGGCCGGCAAGAAGCCCGACCTGCAGGCCGTGCTGGTCGAGTACGGCGAGTCGCTCGAACGGGTGGGCGACCTGGCCGGGGCGCTGGCGGCCTACCACCGCGAGCGCACGCTGTCGAACGAGTTGTTCGAGATGCGCCGCCAGAAGGCGATGGTCGAGCTGCAGGAAAAATACGAAGCCGACAAGAAGCAGCGCCAGATCGAGTCGCTGCGCCAGGAAAACCAGGTCAAGTCGACCGAGATCGACAACCGCCGCCTGCAGCAGCGCGTCTGGTGGCTGCTGGCCGTCGTGTTTGCCCTGGCCTCGGCCGTGGTCGGCCTGCTGTACCGCAAGGTCCGCCACGCCAACGCCCAGCTCGAGGTCAAGAACCAGGAACTCAAGCAGCAGAGCGCACGCGACCCGTTGACGGCGCTGTACAACCGCCGCCACTTCCAGGAATTCATGCGCGGCCAGCAGGATGGCGAACTGCGCGGCAATGCCGGCCGCGCCGCCGGTGACGAGATGGTCAGCGCGCTGTACCTGCTCGACGTCGACCATTTCAAGCACATCAACGACACCTACGGCCACGGCGCCGGCGACGCGGTGCTGCGCGAGATCGCCGCTGCCCTGCAGGACATCCTGCGCGAGACCGACATGATCGTGCGCTGGGGCGGCGAGGAATTCCTGGCCTTCCTGCCGGCGGTCCCGCGCGCCAGCCTGGACGAAGTGGCGCGCCGCCTGCTGACCGGCATCCCGGCGCGCACCGTCGACTACCAGGGCACCACGCTGTCGGTGCAGGTCTCGATCGGCTTCGCGCCCTTCCCGCTGGCGCCCGGCGCCGGGACGGTGTCATGGGAGCGCGCGGTCAACATCGTCGACATGGCGTTGTACCTGGCCAAGGGCCACGGCCGCAACCGCGCCTACGGCGTGCGCAGCGTGAATGGCGTCGACGGCGCGTCGATGGACGAGATCGAGCACGACATCGAAGCGGCCTGGCGCGCCGGGCGCGTCGAGCTGTCGATCGTCATGGGCGCCCAGCCCGAGCTCCGCATGGTCTCGTAGGTGGGACCTCGATAAAGCTACTGCGCGTTGCATTGCCGTTATGCGATGCTCGCTGTACGCTTGTACAGCTGCGCTTCTCGAACAGCAATGCTGCCGCTCGCTACGCTTTCTCGAGGCCCTGATGCTTCACTGCGTGGGTTTGCTGCTTTCGCTTCTTTTGCTGCTATTCCCTACTTTGCGGATTCGCGCATCTTGGCGCCGGCTTCCTCGACCTTCTGCCCCACCTTGTCGGTGACCTGATTCAGGTTGCTGCGCGCCTGCTCGACTGCGTTCGGCACGGCGTCGCGCGCCTGGCGCGCCGCGGCATCGGCCTTGCCGACTTCTTCCTGCACCTTGGCGCTGGCCTTGGCGCCGGCGTCGTCGAGCGCCTTGCCGGCCTGCTGGGCCGGACCGATGCCGGCTTGGCTGGCGCTGCCGTTGGTGTTGCCCGACTGGCCGCAGGCGACCAGGCTACCCAGGGCGGCCAGCAGTACGCCGGCCGCCGCGATCCGATTCGTGTTCATCGCTGTCCTCCTTGCGTTGGCTCTTTTGTTGCCAAATATACACCTGAGGCCGAAAACGCCGCGGACGTTTCGTGCGCGCTCAGCGCCGCGCTTCGCGTTGCGCCTGCGCTGCCCGCCGCGCCGCCTGGGCCGCCATGTTGCGCCGGGCGGCGTCCTCGAACGGCGCATCGGTGAGCGTCTGCAGGAAGGCCAGGATGGCACCGATGTCCTGCTCGCTCAGCGCCGGCTGCATGCCCTGGCGGCGATTCAGCGGCAGCGTCGCGACGTTGACGTTGGCGCGATGGGCCGGCGCGACGTCGTCGAACACCCGGCCGCCGCGGTACCAGCGGCGCGCGTCGATCGTGCGCGTGGCATAGAAGGCGACGGCGTCGCGCAAGTCGGAGAACACGCCGTTGTGCATGTAGCGCTCGCGCGCCGCCACGTTGCGCAGGCTGGGTGTGCGGAAGTAGCCGCACCACTGCGCGCTGTCGGGCCAGCCCTTCGCGGCCGCGGTCGCGCACAGGCCCTCGTCGACGTGGCGCGCATCGCGATTGGCGGGAATGGCGGCGTTGCGCGGTACGCCGATGGCGTCGTAGCCGAAATCGGTGAACATCGAACGCGCCGGATTGCGCGCGGTCTCGTTGAACTTGTGGCAGCTGGCGCAGTTGCCGCGGTCCGGGTCCTTGAACAGCTTCAGGCCGCGCAGCGCCTGCTGCGACAAGGTCGCCTTGCCCTGCACCCAGGCGTCGTAGCGCGACGAGAACGGCGCCATCTCGCGGCTCTGCAGGAAGGCATCCATGGCGGCTCCGAGCGCCGCCATGGCGCCGGCCGTGGTCTGTAGCGCGCCGGGGCCGAACTCCTTGCGCATGCCGTCCGCGTACGGCGCGCTGCGCAGCTTGCGCGCGATGGCATCCACGGAGACGTTGTGCATCTCGAGCGGATCGAGCAGCGGACGGCGCACCAGCTCGGCGACCGTGTCGGCGCGACCGTCGGCGAACAGGCCGCCGAACGGAATCGGCGCCGGAGCATCGTCGTCCTGGTAGAAGAACAGGCGCGGCACGTACGCCGCGTACAGCGCCGATGGCACGTTGCGCGTGCCGAAGCTGCCGGGACGGCTGCCGAGCGCCACGCCGAGCGTCGAGCCGTGGTTGCCGGCGAAGCCCTGGCGCGGATCATGGCAGGCGGCGCAGCTGGTGCCGGCCGGCTCCGACAAGCGCGCGTCGTAAAACACCTGCCGGCCCAGCGCGGCGCGCGCCGGCGACGGCTGGAACGGTGTCGGTGTCTCCGGCATCGCGGCCAGCTGGGCGGTCGTCCCGATCGAAGCGATGGCGGCAGCCGGCGCAGCTGCACCGGCGGTCGGGCGCAGGTCGGCGGCCCAGGCGCAGCCGATGGCCAGCGCCAGGCCGGCCACCGCCGCCGCGCGCGTGAGTGAGCGCACGCGGGCGCGCGCCTCAGCCGGCCAGGAAGCCCGTCTTGTCACAGTTCAGGTGGTTGTTCGACAGTGCGCAGGTCGCCATCAGCTTGCCGGCGCGGGTGTAGGCCTTGTAGGTCCAGCTGGTGCCGCTGCGCTCCATCATCATGAAGCCGAAGGTGCTGCTGTGCGTGACGCGGTCGACGGTCACGCCCGGCGCCGGGCCGAGGTTGGCCGGGAACGGGTCCGGCAGCGCGACGTCGAGGTTGTCGCCGCCGTTGCCGCTCACGAACGTGGCCGGATGGTTCGAGCTGAAGTTCAGCGCCTGAAAGTCGTGCACGTGGCCATGCAGCGCCAGCGCCACGCCGGCCGGGTAGTAAGCCGTCGGATTCACCTGCTGCATCACCGACAGCAGCGCCGCGTTGCCGCCCTGCGGCGCGGCGCCCGCCACCGGCGTGTAGCCGAGGATCGGATGGTGGTTGACGAACAGGCTGATGGTCTTGGCTTTCGAGGCCAGCTTGGCCACGGTCTTGAACTCGTCCTGGTAGGCCTTGAATTGCGGATCGCTGGTCGGCAGCGCCGCCTTGCCGGCCTTGGCCGAATCGAACACGATGACCTGGGTGTCGCTGCCCAGCGGGACCGCGTACGGCGCGCTGTAGTTGGCGACGCCGTCATTGGCCGGGTCGTCGCAGCTGCGCTGAGCGCCGTAGGCCTGGGTGTCGAGCAAGCGGAACCAGCCCTGGCCGGCGCGCGCGCATTCCTCGTGGTTGCCGCGCACGACGATCCAGGGCGCGGCCGTCATCAGCGGCGCGGCTGGCTTGAACAGGTCGGCTTCCCAAGTGTCCCAGCCATAGCCCCAGGGCGTGCCCTGGCAGCCGGCGATGTCGGACGGACAGGTATTTTCGCGGTAGTGATAGTCGCCGATATGCAGCACCAGGTCGGGCTGCATCCTGGCTGCGGTGGCGGCGATCTGCGCCAGCGGCCAAGCGTCGCCGTCGTTGCAGGACTGGTAAGCATTGTCGGCCTTTTTCAGGCGGCAGCCGGTGTCGGCCAGGATCAGGATGCGCTGCGGGTCGGTCTTCGGCAGCGGCAGCGTCTTGCTGCCGACCGTGACCTGTTTCGCGCTGGCCGGCAGCGTGGCTTCGCAGACGTTGACCGGAAACGCCGACGGCTTGGAGTCGGCGGCAGCGCTGGCGGTCGTGCGCTGGGCCACGGTGCCGGCCGCGGCGCGCATGCTCATGCGCGAGACCGCGCCGTCGATGCCGATCGTCGGGCAACTCGCAAACGTGGTGGCGACGCGCGCGACCGGTGCGCCGCCGTCGCCCATCACCACCCAGCGGTACTGCAGATAGGCGTCCTTGCTGGCTTCGTCGTCGCTGGGCGAGCCGCAGCTGGCCAGCAGCAGCGCCAGCGGCGCGGCGAGCAGCGGCAGGGCAACGGCGGCGAGCGGGCGCCTGGCGAATCCGGTCATGGCTTGCATCCTTCGTCTTGTCATCGAGACAAACACGATACGACGTCAATATGACCGGACGATGACGCGCTGCCGCTACCCTTCCGGCGCCGCCAGCGGATGGCGCGCGTCTTCGATGCGCGTGCGCAGCGCGCGGCTGCGTTCATCGTCGCCCCAGCGCCGGGTGAACGCTTGCAGGCGTGCGGACGCGCGCTCGGGATTGCCGTCGGAGAGCGCGGACTCGGCGCCGGCGGCGGTGTCCATCCATGCCTTGTCGCGCTGGCGCTTGCGCGTGCAGGCGGCGGCGCCGTCGTTCAGCGCATCCTGCAGGCGCTCGAGCTGCTCGGGCGTGGCCCGGGTCGTGCGCAGCGCGATCAGCTCATCCTGGGCTTCGCGCGCCTTGCAGGCCTTGGCCAGCGCCGTGGCATGGTCGATGCGCCGCTCGATCTGCCGGCCGCCGTTGGGCCGCGCCACCATCCACACGCCCCACAAGATCAGCAGCACCAGCAGCCACCAGCGCAACTGGATCGGCGTGCGCTGCGGCGCGGCCGGACGTGGCGGGATCGCCGGACGCGGCACGCTGTCGGGCGCCGCCGCGGCCGGCTGCGCAGCCGAGGTACGCGCGCCATGGCCGAACAGCGTGCCCAGGCCGGCGCCGCGCGTGCGTGCGCCCGCCTCTGCCTGCGCGCCTGCGCGCGGGTCCGCGTCCGCGCCTGCGAGGCCGGCGCGGGCGGCGGCGGTGCCGGCTGCCGTGGCCGCCGCTGCAGCCGCGGCGGCGCGGGCAGGATCGGGCTCGGGCGGCGCCGCGCCGGCACGCACACCGGCGCCTGCGGCCGGTGGCGGCGCGGGCGCGTCCGACCAGTTTTCACGCGCGGCGGCGGCGCGTGTGTCGGCTGGCCCGGCCGCATCGCGCGCCGCGGCGGCGGCCGTCGCTGCCGTAGTCGTCCCCATTGCAGCAGCACTGGCAACCGCCGGTCCCTCGTCGCGCGCCGGCGCCTGCCCGGTCGCCTGGGCGGTGCCGCACCAGGGGCAGAACTTTACCGGGCGCGGCATCAGGCGCGCGCAGGCCGGGTTGACGCAGCGGTAGATCGTATCCTCTTGCACGGTGCGCCTTTACTCGGGATCCGGGACGCTGTCGTCGTCCGGATCGGGAATCGCGGTGTCGAAGGCGGCGGCCAGCTCGGGCATCTCGCCGACCGTCTTCCACTTGTCCTGGCGCGGATTCCAGCCCATGTTCCAGATGCGCGTGGCGGCGTCGATCTCGCCGCGCAGCAGCTGCTGCATGACCTCGTCCAGCGCGAACGGCCCGCGCTGGGCGCCGCCGACGAACAGCTTGTAGCGCGCCGCGATCGGCGTGGCGCCGACCAGGAAGGTGGCCGGGCCCAGCGCCGCCACCGGCGTGCCGGCTTCCGTTGCACTGCTTGACGCCGCCGCGGCCACGCCCTGCAGCGGGGCGCCGTTGGCATGCGTGCGCCGCTCCAGCGCCGAGGCCGCGCGCGCATCCGTGGCCAGGAACTCGGCGCGGATCACGCGCTTGTCGACCGGGCGCTCGACTTCCCATTGATAGGCGTCGCTGGCCGAATCGGGCACGCTCTCGCTCCAGGTGTCCAGTTGCGCCAACGCTGCCTCGACCTGGGCCGGCGACAGGTTCGGATCGAGCGCCGTCGCGCGCCGCATCCACTGGTCGTACAGCCTGCGCGCGGTAATGTTGGGCAGCGACGGCGACGGCAGCTGGGCGCCGGTCTCGTCGACTTCCAGGCGCGGCTCGTACACGCGCAGCTGGTAGTGGCGCATCAGCGCGGCCAGCAGCGCGAAACGGTACGGCCCCATGGCTTTCAAGCGCTGCTGCACGGCGGCGATCACCTGCTCGCGGTAGTACGGCGGCAGGCCGTTCGAGCGGATCGCGTACTCGTTGCCGATCTGGAGCCACTCGCCCGAACCCGGCTCGACCTCGAACAGGTACTGCCCGCGCGGCTGGAACGCCGCTTCGCGGTCGCCCGCATCCTGCTTGCGCCGCACCACGCCGAGCGCGATCGCCGAGAGGAACCACTCGTAATCGTCGGCCAGGCGATTCAGTTCGTCCATCGACGGCGAGATCGGATGGCGGAAACGGGTCGAATCGAAGTGCAGGTGGGTCGGAATCTTGGGGTTCTCGATCTGGTACGAGGCGCGCCAGGTCGGCAGGCCGCGCAGCACCGTCATCGGGTAGCCGGACAGCTCGATGTAGCACACCGCCCTGCCGGCAACGCCGGTGTTGACGATGGCGACCGCGTCGCCCTGGAAGTAGCCGGTCGGGACCGCGGCGCGGATCTCCGCTTCCAGCTTGCGCCAGGCGGCCGGGTCGCCCACGCCGACGAAGCACTTGAACTGGTCGGCGCTGGGCGTGAACTCGGCCGAGAAGCGCGCGTTAATCCAGGGCATGGCGCTCCGAATCCATTCGCTGAACACGCGGTGGCGCTCCTGCGGCGACATCGCGTTCAACCGGTCCAGCAGCGGGTCCTGCGACGCTGCATTGCCCACCTGTGAATTGGTGCCCTGCGCGGACGCACGCTCGGCGGCCAGCTGCAGCTGCGCGCGGCGGAACAGTTTGAGCAGCAGGTCGGCGCGCAGGCGCTCGTCGCCGAGCTGCGGAAACAGGCGCGCCGAGCCGCCGAATTCCGTCATCACCTCTTCGGCCCAGCCGCTGACGTCGCCGGTCAGCTTGGGTGGCTCGGGCAGCGTGTCGGCGCCGAGTTTGATCGTGGTCGCGTGCTCGACGCGCGCGTCCGAGCGCAGCTGGCCGATGCGCTGGTCGGCGGCCGCCAGCATCGCCTGCACCGAACGGCGTCCTTCCTGGAACTCGCCGGCGATGCCGCTCCACTGCGCCTGGCCGTGCTCGTCGACGCTGAGCGGATCGCCCAGCCAGCTAGAGATCGACTGCATCACCTCGATCGACTGCCCCGCCGCCACCGCCAGCAGGTGGAAGCGCAGGAAGTCGGCGATGTCGCGTTTCAGGTGATTCATGACCTCGCGCGCCTGCGCATCCTTGCCGAACAGGCGGCCGGCGGCCTGCGACAGGTGGTTCAGCGATTCCTCGACCTGGCGCGTGCGCAGCGCGTCGCGCACGTCGCGGTAGCGCTTGCCGTTGCGCTGGGCGCTGGCGATGTCGCGCTGGGCCAGTCGCGCCTTGACCTGCTCGAGCAGCGACAGCACGAATTCCAGGCCGCCCTGCTTGCGGTCGTCAAGCAGCATGTACAACCGGCCGCGCACGTTCAGGCGCAGCTGGGCCAGCAATTCTCCGGTGTGGCGCTTGATGCGGTCTTCGCTGGTCTCGGCGGTGGCGCCGGCTTCGCGGATGGCGTCGCGCTCGAGGTTGGGCAGCAGCTCGACCACCTTCTCGCGCCACAATTTGAGGTCGTACGACGCCATGATGCGGTCGATCTCGAGCTGCACCTTGCTTTCGACGCGCTCCAGCAGCGAACGGCCGTCGCGGTCCATCAGCAGCGCATCGGTGAGCGCGTATTCGTTGAACGGCGTGACGTCGACCGTGCCCTTGCGGAAGTCGGGGAACTCGGCAAACGGGTGCTCGCCCATCGCCAATTGGTCGCGCATGAAGGCGTCGCGTTCGGCGTCGCCGGCGCGGCGCGCAGTGGCGCCGTCGCTGCCGGCGATGCCGAAGAAGGCTTTCACCATCAGCCCGGCTAGTTCGTAGGCGCGGATGTCGTCACGCAGGCTTTGCTGGGTGTCGAGCACGGCCTGCCCGAATGCCGAGTACACCTTCGAATACGACAATCGCATGTCGCCGAAGCGCGATTCCGGCACGCGCGGGTTGTACGGCCCGAGCTTGTGCTGCTGCTGGTTGACCGCGACCGAACGCTTGCGGTTGGCGAAATCGGCGGAGGCAAAATCTTCGAACAGCGTGTCGGCCACCATCTGGTAGACGTCCTTCACGTCCATGGTCGCCTTGTTGGCGAGGTTGGCGGTGTCGACGAAATACACGTCGTCGAACGGCGTGCCGCGCCCGACCACGCTGTCCGGGTCTGCCCAGCGCACTTGCGCGTTCATGTCGCGCATCGCGGTCTCGAGCTCCATCAGCGTGGCGTAGGCATTGGCTTCGGTGCGCTCCTTGTTGGCCTTGGCGAAACCGGTCGGCATGAACATCACCAGGTCGACCTGGCTCGCCGATACCTCCTGCTGCGCGATGGCCTTGGAAATCCAGCCCAGGTCGATCGCACTGCCGGCCCCGGTGCCGCCGGCGCACGACGCGATCACGACGATGCGGAATTTGGAAGTGTCGACCTGCAGGCCGAGGCGCTGGTAGTTTTCCTTGCGCTCGATGCCGGCATTACTGCCGAGGAAATTCAGCGCGCCCTTGATGCGCCCCCTCAGCTTGGGGTACTTGTCGTACAAATACAGGCGCGCCAGCGCGCGGATCTGGCCGGCGCCTTTCGACGGGTCGATGCCGAGCGAACGCAGCTTTTTCGGACGCAGCGGCATCCAGCTTTCGATCAGCGGAAAGCGCGCCAGGCTGTCGTCGGACTCGTGGTATTGCGGCAGGTCGAGCGGCTCGACGAGCCTCTCTTCGTCGCTCAGTTTGACCAGCTCGAACCAGGGATCGGTGCGCTGCGACTTGCCCTCGTCGATGATGGCGTGGCTGTCCAGGTCGAAGTGCAGGAAGCGCGCGACCGGGAAGTCGGCCAGCGATTCGACGCGGGTCGGATGATTGCGGTTCCACACCGCCGCCAGGATACGGCGGCGGATGCGCATCATCACTTCCATGCCGGTGCCGCCGGCGCCGATGAACAGCGTCGGGCGCAGGTCGACCTTCAGCTCGGTGCGGCCGAGTGTGTCCTGGTTCAGGGTCGCGGGATCGGGAAAATCTGCCATGATGGTCTTTCGTTATCAGTTGTCAGCGGCGGCCGATGAAAAAGGCCGCGATCAGCGCGATCAGTCCGACCGCGAGCAGCGGCCCGGTGATCGCCAGCGTCAGGTAGCGCGCCGCATTGACGATCGCCAGCACCACCGCGGCCGACACGAAGCCCAGGCCGACGAACATCAGCCAGCCCGCGCTGCCGGCCGACGACGGCGCGACGCGCCGCACCACCAGGTGATGCACGTAGGCGTTACGCACGAAAAAATAGATGACCAGCAGGACCACGAAGATGGACCCGCCGATCGCTAGGTCGCGCGTCGAGGTGTCGCGCAGCGGCGCGGCGCCCGTATTGGTCATGCCGCCGGGCGCGATCTCGACCGGTTGCGTCGCCGTGTCGGGCGCGGTCTTGGGCAGGGCCGGATCGGGCGTGGTCGGCACCGCACCGGGCAGCTTGAAGCCCGGGTCGGTGGGCGACGACTGATTCGGCGTGCTCGGCGGGGTCTGTGGGCTTGGCATTCGTGTCCTCTTGGTTCCGTTATCGGCTCAGCGCCCCAGCCGTACCTGCGCACCTTCGCGCAGGTCGATCAGCTGGTGGCCGAACAGGGTTGTCTTGAGGCGGGCGACCTGTTGGCCCGCCTTGTCGTAGATCGGTTGCGTCGCGCCGGCACGCGTGCGCACGCTGCGCGGCTCGTCCTCGACCGTGATCCAGGCCTGGCGCGGACGCGCATAGGCCCAGACGGCGCCGAAGCCGGCCGCCAGCAATGCCGCCAGCGCGCCGATCAACGCGACCAGCGGACCGGCGCCGTAATGCACGCTGACCTCGATCGGCAGGCTGGCGGTCGAGGCGCGGATCTCGGCCGGGGGCGTGAAGATGTCGGGCAGCGGGTCGCCCGGGAACAGCGCCGCCATGCGCTCGCGGAAAGCCTGCGACAAGGCCAGATGCTGGCCCTGCAGATGCACCTCGATACGCCCCGGCAGCACGTAGGCCGAGCCGGCCGACTTGAGCGCTGCCATCGACCATTTGCCGGGCAGCTGGGCGACCGGCAACGGCATGCTGGACGCCAGCGGCTCGGCGCGGCCCGGGTCCAGCTGGCGCACCGCGGTGCCTTGCAGCGCGATCGGATGCGTTGCGCCGGCCAGCTTGGAGGTGGCGCTGAGCGTCGCGTCCGTGATCGTGTACGGGTAAATCGTGTTCTCGAGGTTCCAGCGGATGGTGGCGCTGGGCGCGCGCGCGTCGGGCGCGACGTCGGCATGCAGCAGGCCGCTGCGGTCCATCGAAAACTCGACGCCGGGCGCGTTCTCGACGCGGCGCGGCACCAGGCGCACGGTGTCGCGGTCGAGCGGCTTCAGGCGCGCCGGCGGTTCGGTAATCACGCGCTGCACGCGCCCGCTGGCAAGCAGGCCGTCGAGTGCGCGCGCGCCCTCGCGCCCGACCGCGAAGGCATACACCATCAAGCCGTTGGCGCGGTAATGCTCGCCCACGACCGGCATGCGCAAGGGGAAAGCGAGCGCCTCGTCGATCGTCGCGCCGCGGTGGATCAGTTCGTAGAACTCGCGGTTGCGCGCCGCCGTGGCCTGGTCGTTGTTCGGGCTGTTGCGGTTGTTGGTGACCAGCCAGACGATGCCGGGCTTGCCCTGCAGGACGCCGTTCACGGCGGCGTTGACGGCTTCGCCGAGGTCGGTGTCGGCCAGTGCCGTGCCATTGGGTTTGCGCGCGATGTCGAGCCCGGCCAGCGCTTTTTGCACGTGCGCGCGCACGCTGGCGGCATCGACCTGCTCGGATAGCAGCCCGTGCGGCGACGGCGCGCCCGGCAGCGACTGGTTGAACGACGCCAGCACCAGCGCATCGCCGTTCTGGACCACGTTCGCCGCCAGTTCGGTCACCAGCGGTTTCAGGGCCGACTTCGGATCGGTATAGAACGGTTCCATCCAGCCCGAGTTCTGCACCAGCACGACCTGCGGGATCGCGAAGGCCGGCATCGCCGCGCACAACAGCGGCGCCGACAGCAGGAGGCGTGAGAATGCCTGCCTCACGTCAGCGCTTCCAGGTCCCAGCCGCGGATCCGGTTCCAGTCGGGGTGGTGTAGCCACAGGCGGTTGGCGTACACGAACGGCACGCATTCGAGCGGCCGCGCCAGGCGCGCGATCTCGTCGAGGATCACGTTGCGCCGGCCGATCCACTCCACCGTGGTGCGGGCGATCACGCGGTTGGCCAGCGCGTCCTCGGCGCGGCCGGTGTATTTGTGGAAGCGCAGCACCAGTCCGCTCGGCTGGCTGCGGTTGTTGTTGAAGCTGCGCAGCAACGGCAGCACCAGCGCATCGTCTTCTTGCTGGTCTTCGACGTGCTCGCCCGACCAGGGTTCGTCGACCACCGGGTGGCCGCGCCGGAACAGCAGGTTGGCAAAGCCCAGGCGCGCGCCGTCGATGCGTTCGCGTTGCGGGTTCTCGACGCCGAGTTCGAGGAAAGCGTAGGATTGGCCGTCATGCCCGATCAGCCACATGCGACCGTCGCGGCTCAGGGTCGGGCCGCCGAAATCGAGGCGCGGCAGCCAGGTGTCGGGCCAGGGCAGCCAGCGCGGCGCCTCGCCCGGGCGCCACAGCAGCTGGCCGGCGTCATGCAGCCAGTGCAGGCGGCCGTCGTAGCCGATCGGCCGGCTCCAGCCGGACAGCGGCAGCGCACCGCACTCGTCTTCGCGCGCCAGCGTCAGGTCGGGCAGCAGCGTGCACAGCTTGACCTGGCCAGCCTCGCCACGTACCAGGCAGGCGACGTGGCGGCGCATGCTGCCGGGCGCGGCGACCATGCTGCCGGCCAGGATGGTCTCGGTGCGGTAGCTTTCCGACACTGGATTGATCCACAAGCGGCACAAGCCGCGCGCCGTGGGCAGCAGGGCGACTTCGCCGCGGCGCGGCTCGGCTTCCGGCAGCCAGCCGTAATCCGAGGTGTTGAAGCTGAGGTCGGCCGCGCCCTCTTCCGGCACCAGCACGTGCCACGCTCCGGCCAGCGGATCCCAGTACTGCAGCGCGCCGCGGCCGGGCGCCAGGGCGAGCAGGCGCTGCTCGGGAAAGCCGTAGCTGGCGGCGGCGAACACGCAATGGGCGTTGGGCGGCGACGGCATCGAGGTGTCGGGGCGGCCGATCTCGGGCGCGGCCGGGCGTTCCTCGAGGCTGTCGCCGAGCGCCAGCGAGGTGACCGGCAAACCGTGCGGGACGTGGCGCGGCAGGGCCTGGTCGGCAAACGGGCCCCACCAGTCGGGCAGGCGCTCGCGCCGGCCGGCCAGGCGTTCGAGCGGCAGCCCGCACTCGGGGCAAAAGGCAAAACCTTCGGGATAGATGGGCGCGTGCTCGCACGCCGTGGGAAGCGAAGCGCCGAGCAGGTGCGCGACGTCGTCCAGGCGCGCGCGTTGCTGCGCGCCCCAGTCGATGCGGCCCAGGCCCTCGGTCGCGGCCAGGCTGAATTGCCCGGTGCGCGGCCTGTCGGCTTGTCGGCTGCCTTGATCGTCCTGCTCGTCTTCCAGCCAGACGCTGGCTGGCGTTTCCCATCGGTATGCCATCTCGCTCCGGTGTCGTAATGTTATCCTTTTGGAAGGATAACGCTACGGTCCGGGCCACGGCGCGCCGTTCACGAAAGGACTGCTGGGCAATCCTTTACGGATCAAATAACAGCCTGTTCGGCGGAACTTTTGAAGACGTCATTTCCCACCAGTCCCACCGTACGGATCTTCCACATGCCATCCTCGAGCACCATGGTCAGCGCCAGCACGCGCATCGTCCGTTCCTCCCGGCCCAGCGTGACCTGGACCTCGGCGCTCGTACCGCGCTGGCGCACCAGCCTGGCCTGCACGCCGCGCAGCCACGCCGGGCGGTAGCCGCTGGACTGGATGAAGTAATCGCTCTCGGGCGGACGGCCGCTTTTCAGGCACTCGATCAGCCTAGCCGCTAGCGGCTTGGCGACATAGCGCGTGAAGGTGGCGTAGCGGTCGCTGAGCGGGTCCTGGTCGGCGCTCAGCGCTTCCAGGTACCAGCCATAAAATTCGACTGCGACGACGTCCGGCGCGCGCTGCACGGCTGCCTCGACGCGGCAAGCGAACAGGCAGACCAGAAGCACGGCCAGCCACGATGTGAATTTTGGAAATTTTCCCTTAAGAATCAACATGATGTGCTCCTGACAACCCAACTGTGCCGCAAAGCCCGACTGGCGTCGCTGAGCTGCCGCAAGCGGCGGCGGCCAGCCTGAAGCGACGTATAATGCCGGGTTGTCCCCCTCTCTCATCCAGCCATGTCCACCGCTGAGCTTCCTGCCGCCAACCTCCCTAGCGCTGACCTGCCCGCCTCCGCCATCGACGCCGCCACCGCCCATCTGCGCGACGTGCTCGCGATCGCGCTCGAACACGGCCCCGGCCGGCGCGCGCTGGTGATCTACGACACCCGCACCGGGCTGGCGCGCGCGCTGCTCGAAGCCTATCGGCGCAATCTGGCGCAGGACAGCGAGTTCGTCGATTTCGACGCCGTCGCGCCGGACGCGGTGCTGGCCCTGTTCAAGACGCTGGCGCCGCACGACCTGGTCGTGCTGGTCCAGTCGAGCAACTTCCGCCTCGACGGCTTCCGCCTGCGCGTCGAGCTGTTCAAGCTGGGCCTGAAGGTGATCGAGCACGTGCACCTGTCGCGCATGCCGGGCGAGCAGGGCGAGCACTATGTCGAATCGCTGGCCTACGACCCGGCCTACTTCCGCGGCGTCGGCCATGCACTCAAGGCGCGCATCGACCGGGCGCAGCGGGCCGAGGTGCGTGGCGGCGATGCAGTCTTGCGCTTCGCTGCGCCGTTGGAAGCGGCCAAGCTGAACGTCGGCGACTACGGCGCGATGAACAACGTCGGCGGCCAGTTCCCGATCGGCGAGGTATTCACCGAATCGACCGACCTGGAAGCGGTCAGCGGGCGCGCGCTGATCCACGTGTTCGGCGACACCGCCTACCTGGTCAACCGCCCGGCCAAGCCGATCACGATCGTGATCGAATGCGGCCGCGTGGTCGAGGCGATCGATTCGACGCCCGAGTTCGACGAGGTGCTGGCCATCATCCGCCGCGACGAGGGCGAAGTCTGGGTGCGCGAACTCGGCTTCGGGATGAACCGCGCCTTCACGCGCGAGCGCCGCGTCGACGACATCGGCACTTACGAGCGCATGTGCGGCATCCACCTGTCGCTGGGCGCCAAGCACGGCGTGTACGCCAAGCCCGGCTTCAAGCGCAAGGATGCGCGCTATCACATCGACGTGTTCGCTGTCACCGATGCGGTCTACCTCGACGACGAGCGCGTGTATGCGGACGGGGCCTGGACCCTGACACCGTGATGATGACGCCCTGACGGCGTGCGCCTACAATAGCCGGGTCATCTTTTCGGACCCTGCCATGCTCACCCAGGAACAACGCGACCACTACCAGCGCGACGGCTACATCGTCATCCCCGACTTCAAATCGCCCGAGGCCATCGCGCGCCTGCGCACGCGCGCGGGCGAGATCGTCGACGCCTTCGACCCCAACGAATCGCGCGCCATCTTCACCACGCGCGACCAGGCCAGGGCCAGCGACGCCTGGTTCCTCGGCTCGGACAACACGGTGCGCTGCTTTTTCGAAGAAGAAGCGTTTGACGAGAACGGCCAGCTGAAGCAGGCCAAGGCCCTGTCGATCAACAAGATCGGCCACGCGATGCACGACCTCGATCCGGTCTTCGACGCTTTTACGCGCGATCCGAAGCTGGCCGCGGTGGCGCGCGACCTCGGGCTCGAGCAGCCGCAGGTCTGGCAGTCGATGTACATCTTCAAGCAGCCGGGCATCGGCGGCGAGGTGCGCTGGCACCAGGACGCGACCTTCTTCGATTCCACGCCGATCAGCGTCACCACTTTCTGGTTCGCGTTGGAAGACGCTACGGTCGACAACGGCTGTCTGTGGGTCGAACCGGGCGGCCACCGCGGCCCGCTGCGCGAGCGTTTTCTCCGCGACGGCGACGCCATCAAGATGGAAAAGCTGGACGCGATGCCGTGGCCGGACGATGCGGTCGCCGTGCCGCTCGAAGCCAAGGCCGGCAGCCTGGTGTGCTTCCACGGCCTGCTGCCGCACTACAGCGCGCCGAACCGCTCGCCCATTTCTCGCCATGCGTTCACGCTGCATGCGACCGATGCGCGCACCGCATACTCGCCGCGCAACTGGATCCAGCGCGATGCGAGTCTGCCGGTGCGCGGCTTTGATTGAAAGCGGCAACGACTGGCGCCTGTAAGATCTCGGGCAACAACTACGCGGTCTGGATGAAGTAATGAGGTCGATGCGTGACGCGCCAAAACGTCACGCTCGTGCGACGACAGCGGCGTACGCCACGACACGGGAGCGCCCCCAAGCGGAACAGGCGCCCCCGGCAGCTATGCTATAAGGTCAGTCCGACAAGACAACCGAGCCTTCATGAACCCTCGTTTCTTCGCGATCGTCGGCGCCCAGTTCTTTTCCTCGCTGGCCGACAGCGCACTGTTCATCCTGTGCGTGTCCCTGATCACCGCGCTGGCCTTTCCGGCGTGGATGACGCCGCTGCTGAAGATGGGCTTCGTGCTGTCCTACATCCTGCTTGCGCCGTTCGCCGGCGCATTCGCGGACCGCTTCCCCAAGGGCCGCGTGATGCTGGTCACGAACACGGTCAAGATGCTGGGTTGCTCGCTGATCCTGGCCAAGGCCAATCCGCTGCTCGCCTACGGCATCGTCGGCTTCGGCGCCTCGGCCTACTCGCCGGCCAAGTACGGCATCCTGGCCGAGGTGCTGCCGGCCAAGCGCCTGGTCGCGGCCAACGGCTGGATCGAGGGCACCACCGTGCTGTCGATGATCCTCGGCACCGTGCTGGGCGGGCTGATCTCGGCCAACCAGCACGCCATCGCCTGGCTGCAGGCCAGCCTGCCGTTCGGGCGCCTGATCGACACGCCGGTCGGCGCGGCAGTCGCGGTCATCGTCCTGACTTACCTGCTGGCCACGCTGCTGAACCTGGCCGTGGTCGACGCGGGCACGCGTTACGCGCGCGCGGGACGATCGATCGGCGCGCTGCTGCGCGACTTCTTCCACTGTAACTCGCGGCTGTGGCGCGACCGCGAAGGCCGCGTCTCGCTCGGCGTGACCTCGCTGTTCTGGGGCGCCGGCATGGTGCTGCAGATTCTGCTGCTGGCGTGGGCGCAGACGGTCCTCGGCCTCGGCCTGGACCAGGCCGCGGTGCTGCAGGGTGTGTTCGCGCTCGGCGTCGCGGTCGGCGCGGCGCTGGCCGGCAAATCGGTGCCGCTGGTGCGCTCGCTGTCCGTCATGCCGCTCGGGATCGTGATGGGCCTGGGCCTGTGCTGCATGGTGTTCGTCCATTCGGTCGCGCTGGCGGCGCCGCTGCTGCTCGCGATCGGCGTGCTGGCGGGCTTTTTCGTGGTGCCGATGAACGCCATCCTGCAGTACCGCGGCCACCACCTGATGAGCGCCGGCCAGTCGATCGCGGTGCAAAACTTCAACGAGAACATCGCCATCCTCGCGATGTCGGCCAGCTACGCGGTGGCGCTGCAGGTGCGCCTGCAGCTCGACACCGTGCTGATCGCGCTGGGGCTGCTGATCGTCGTGGTCACGCTCGGCTTGCGCGCGCTCTCGGCGGCGCCGGCGCGCGCCTGAAGCAGGACGCTCCGCTATTCGAAACGGCGCACCCGCACCGTGCATTCGTGCGCGATCAATGCGCACTCGCATCGGCCTGGTGCGTGGTATAGACATGCTCCGTCCAAGGGTAGTCGCGAAAACACCACACTCATCTGCGCTTTGAACATGTAACAAGCTTGTTACAAATCAAACGAAGCGTTGTCCTTACGGTAAGTACTAGAATATTTTCTTCTTATCAACCAAAAACGCAGGGTAACCATGATACGTTTGCCGATCGGGCTGGCGGCGCTATGCCTCAGCCTGTCCGCCATCGCGGCTGACCAATTCGACGACAAGTTCCGCCAGCTCGACGAATTGCTGCCGACCCCGACCACGATCCGCACCGCCTCCGGCGCCCCCGGCCACGCCTACTGGCAGCAGCGCGCCGACTACACGATCCGCGCCTCGCTGGACGAAGCCAAGCGCGCGATCACCGGCACCGAGACGATTACGTATCACAACAATTCCCCGGACACGCTGGACTACCTGTGGGTCCAGCTCGACCAGAACATCTACAAACCGAACTCCGACGCGCGCACCACCGCCACCCTGCCCTCGCGCGAAGCGTGGTCGAAGGCGACGCCCGAAACCGGCGTCAAGTTCGACGCCGTGCGCACCATGCTGGCGGCGCGCACCTTCGATGGCGGCTACGACATCAAGAGCGTCAAGGACAGCAGCGGCCGTCCGCTGCACTACGTCATCAACCGCACGATGATGCGCATCGACCTGCCGCAATCGATGAAGCCGGGCGCCAAGCTCGCCTTCTCGATCGAGTGGAGCTACAACATCAACGAATCGAAGATCCTCGGCGGCCGCGCCGGCTTCGAGCACTTCGACGAAGACAAGAACGACCTGTTCGAGATCGCCCAGTGGTACCCGCGCATGGCGGCCTACTACGACGTGGCGGGCTGGCAGCACAAGCAGTTCCTCGGCACCGGCGAATTCACGCTGGAGTTCGGCGACTACGACGTCGACCTGACCGTCCCGGCCGACCACATCGTGGCCGGCACCGGCGAATTGCAGAACCCGGGCGAGGTTCTCACCGCGGCCCAGCGCCAGCGCCTGGAGCAGGCGCGCACCGCCAAGCAGCCGGTCGTCATCGCGACCCAGCTTGAAGCCGAAGCGCGCGAAAAGCAGCATGCGAGCGGCACCAAGACCTGGCACTTCCGCGCCAAGAACGTACGCGATTTTGCATGGGCTTCGAGCCGCAAGTTCATCTGGGATGCGCAGGGCTTCAAGAAGGACGCGACCAACGTGCTGGCCCAATCCTTCTACCCGAAGGAAGGCAACCCGTTGTGGGAAAAGTATTCGACCGCGGCGGTGATCCACACCATCGCCGAGTACAACAAGTATTCCTTCGACTATCCCTACCCGGTCGCGATTTCCGTGAACGGCCCGGTGGGCGGCATGGAATACCCGATGATCTGCTTTAACGGCCCGCGTCCGACCAAGGACAAGAAGACCGGCGAGATCACCTACTCGAAGCGCGCCAAGTATGGCCTGATCAGCGTGGTGATCCACGAAGTCGGCCACAACTACTTCCCGATGATCGTCAACTCCGACGAGCGCCAGTGGACTTGGATGGACGAGGGCATCAATAGCTTCCTGCAGTACCTGGCCGAGCAGGCCTGGGAAGAGCACTACCCGGCCTCGCGCGGCGAACCACGCACCATCACCGACTACATGAAGAGCGCCAACCAGGTGCCGATCATGACCAACTCGGAATCGATCGCGGCGCTGGGCAACAACTCGTACGCCAAGCCGACCGCGGCGCTGATCGTGCTGCGCGAGACCATCCTCGGCCGCGAGCTGTTCGACTTCTCGTTCCGCGAATACGCCAACCGCTGGAAGTTCAAGCGCCCGACCCCGGCCGACTTCTTCCGCACGATGGAAGACGCTTCCGGCACGGACCTCGACTGGTTCTGGCGCGGCTGGTTCTACACCACCGACCACGTCGACGTGAGCGTGGACGGCATCACCGAGTACACCATCGGCAGCAAGGATCCGGAAACGGAAAAAGCGTGGAAGAAGGCGCTGCATGACCAGGAGCCGATCTCGATCACCGACCAGCGCAACCAGGGCACGCTGCCGCGCCGCGTCGACGCGCACCCGGAGCTGAAGGACTTCTACAACGAGCACGACGACTACACCGTCACCAACCGCGACCGCAACAAGTACAACGAGACCGTCGAAGGCCTCGACGATTGGGAAAAGGCGCTGCTCAAGGAGAACAAGCACCTGTACCTGGTCGACTTCAGCAACCAGGGTGGCCTGGTGAGCCCGCTGGTGCTCGAGATCCAGCTGGCCAGCGGCAAGAAGACCATCGAGCGCGTGCCGGCCGAAGTGTGGCGCTACAACCCGAAGAAGATCACCAAGCTGATCATCACCGACGAGCCGATGGTCGCGCTGACCCAGGACCCGTATTGGGAAACCGCGGACACCGATACCAGCAACAACGCCTGGCCGCGCAAGCTGACGCCGTCGCGCCTGGAGCTGTTCAAGACGCAGCGCACGCAGGACGACATGATGAAGGACTTCAACGAGAAGCTGAAGGTCGGCAAGGGCAAGGACGCAGCAAGCACCGATGCCCAGAAGGCTGAGTAAGCTTTATGCTCGTCGCCCCGGCGCAGGCCGGGGCCCATGGAACGCCTTAGAATCCTAATATTCCGTATGGGTCCCGGCCTTCGCCGGGACGACGTGACTAACGATATGAAACTCCATCGCATCCTCCTCGCCGCCGCCCTCGCGTACGCGTGCATGAGCGCGCCCGCGAGCGCCCACAGCTTCCACGCCGGCCTCACCGACATCAGCTTCAACGCCCACACCGGCAGCACCGAGGTCGTGCACACGCTGATGGCGCATGACGTCGAGGCGCTGCTGACCAACCTCTACGGTCAATCCTTCGACCTGTCCGATCCGGAGGCCCAGGCCGTGCTGCGCAAATACGTCGAGAAGCGGTTCTGGCTGACCGGCGAAGACGGCAAGCGATTGCCCTTGCACTGGGTCGGCATCCAGGTCGACACCGACAGCGTGGTGGTGTTCCAGGAAGCCGCGCAGACGGCGTCGAGCAAGGTCGCGGCGATCCACGATGCCGTGCTGGCCGACTTCCTGTCCGATCAGGTCAACACCGTCAACCTGACCGTCGACGGCAAGCTGCGCACCTTCGGCTTCACGAGCAGCCGCGCCGAACAATCGGTCCGTTGATCCAATGATGCATCTTCTCACCGTGCGCCCTACCGCACTGGCACTCGCGCTGGCATCGCTTTTCGTTCACACGCATGCCCGCGCCGACGACCCGCTGATCCAGCGCGTGCTGGTCGAGGGCTCGCGCATGAGCCAGCTCGGCATCGCCGACTCCGCCAGCGCCGGCAGCATCGGCCAGAAGGAACTCGAGATGCGCACCGTCTACCGTCCCGGCGAGCTGCTCGAGGCGGCGCCCGGCCTGATCGTCAGCCAGCACAGCGGCGAAGGCAAGGCCAATCAGTTTTATCTACGCGGCTTCAACCTCGACCACGGCACCGACCTCGCTACCTGGATCGACGGCATGCCGGTCAACCAGCGCTCGCACGCGCACGGCCAGGGCTGGACCGACCTGAACTTCCTGATCCCGGAACTGACCGCGCGCCTGGATTACCGCAAAGGGCCGTACTCGGCGCGCGACGGCGACTTCGCCTCGGCCGGCAGCGCCTCGATCACCTACGCCAACCGCCTGCTGCGCGACGTCGCCACGGTCAGCGTCGGCCAGAACGGCTACCTGCGCACCGCGCTGGCGGCCTCGAAAGACCTGGAGAGCGGCATCGGCGCCGGCGGCACGCTGCTGTACGCGATCGAAGCGCTGCACAACGACGGCCCGTTCACGCACGGCGACGATTACCAGAAGCTCAACGGCGTGCTGCGCTACAGCCGCGGCTACGCCAACAACGGCTGGAGCGTCACCGCGATGGCTTATCACGGGAGCTGGAACTCGACCGACCAGATTCCGGAACGCGCCGTGCAGGACGGCCGGATCGGGCGCTTCGATGCAATCGACCCGAGCGACGGCGGCCAGGCGCGCCGCGTCAGCCTGTCCGGCGTGTGGCGCCAGACCTCGGCCTATGCAGCCACCCGGGTCAGCGCCTACCTGATCCGCAACCAGCTCGACCTGTGGTCTGACTTCACCTACTTCATGGAGGACCCGGTCAACGGCGACCAGTTCGCCCAGCCGGACCGGCGCGTCACGGGCGGCCTCAACGCGATCCACACCTTCACCGCCTATCACGGCGCCGGCGACCGTAACGGCGACGGCGGCGTGATTTCGGACATCAGCATCGGCCTGCAGGCGCAGAACGACAACATCTTCAACGGCCTGCTCAAGACGCGCCAGCGCGAGACGCTCGCCACCACGCGCCTCGATCACATCGTCGAGACCAGCGGCGCGCTGTTCATCGAAAACCAGACGCGCTGGAGCGAGCGCTTGCGCACCACGGTCGGCCTGCGCGCCGACGACTACCGCTTCCGCGTGCAGAGCAATCTGGCGCAAAATTCCGGCGCGACGAGCGACACCCTGGTCAGCCCCTCGCTCAACGTCGCCTGGGCGCCGTTTAAAACCGCCGAGCTTTACTTCAACTACGGCCAGGGCTTTCACAGCAACGACGCGCGCGGCACGGTGTCGAGCGTCGATCCGAAGACCTTGCAGGCGCTTGGCCAGACGCCTGGGCTGGTGCGCTCGCGCGGCATGGAAGTCGGCCTGCGTATGGAAAGCGTGCCGCAGATGCAGACCGCGCTCTCGCTGTACCGTCTCGACTTCGACTCCGAGCTGAGCTACGTCGGCGATGAAGGCACGACCGAGGCTGGCCCGCCGAGCCGGCGCGTCGGCATCGAATTCTCGAATTACTGGAAGCCCTTGAAATGGCTGGCGGTGGACTTCGATGCGGCCTACGCGCACGCGCGCTCGCGCGGGCTGCCCTCTAGCCAGGACCGCATCCCGGAAGCGATCGAAGGCGTGAGCCAGCTGGCGCTGACCGTCAGCCCGGTCGGCGCGTGGGAAGGCGCGCTGCGCCTGCGTTACTTCGGGCCGCGTCCGCTGGTCGAGGACGACAGCGTGCGCTCGCACGCCAGCACCACGCTCAACGGCCGCATCGGCTACCGCGTGAGCCGCGACCTGCGCCTGGAATTCGAAGGCTTCAATCTCACCAACCGGCAGGTGTCGGCGATCGATTACTACTACGCCTCACAATTGCGCGGTGAAGCGGCGCCGCGCAACGACATCCACTTCCACCCGATCGAGTCGCGCTCGTTCCGGCTGACGCTGGTCAAAAGCCTGTAATCTGGCGAAGGCTTTCGAACACTGTCGCCCCGGCGGACGCCGGGGTCCATGTTAGGTTAGCGACTTCGGACAAGTACCATGGGTCCCGGCCTCCGCCGGGATGACGACGACACAGGAGGCGCCCGATGTCTCACTCCCTCCCCCGCACCAGCTTGCCCCTGCGCGCCCTGCTCGCAGTCACCTGGCTCAGCACCGGCATCTTTAGCCTCTACATCGCACTGTTCTATGGCGGCGCGATCCTGGCCGGCACGCTCGAGCGCGACTGGAACGAAGTGCTGCCGCGCCTGTACGAAAAAGCGTCGACGCCGGCCGCCTGGATGATCGGCATGCACTTCTTCGCCGGCTCGGCCGTGCTGCTGCTCGGTCCCCTGCAATTCATCACGACGCTGCGCACGCGCCACCCGGCCTTCCACCGCTGGACCGGCCGCGTGTACGTGCTGTCGGCGCTGGCGGCCGGCATCGGCGGGCTGGCGTATCTGCTGCTCAAGGGTGCGGTCGGTGGGCCGGCCATGCAGCTCGGCTTCGGCCTGTACGGCGCGCTGACGGTGCTGGCGGCGCTGCAGGCGTACCGCCACGCGCGCGCGCGCCGCTTCGATCTGCACCGCGCCTGGGCGATTCGCCTGTTCGCGCTCGGCATCGGCTCCTGGCTGTACCGCCTCGACTACGGCATCTGGCTGAAACTCGTGGGCGGCATCGGCCATGCGCCCCACAGCTTCGACGGTCCGTTCGACCTGGTCATGGACTTCTTTTTCTACCTGCCGAACCTGCTGGTGGCCGAGCTGTTCATCCGCCGCCAGGCCCGGCGCGCGCTGCCGGCGCTGCGCCGCCATGCGGGCACGGCCGGGATCGTGGTGCTGGCGACGTTCATCGGCCTGGCGACCTATCTGTTCGCGCATGCCTACTGGCTGCCGCACATCGGACGGCGGCTGGCCCCGCTGTTTGCCTGAACGGCGGCCGCAAAAAATGCTACGCTAGCGCGATGACTTCATCGAACACACCCACGCAACCCCAACCGCCCTACACCGATCCGGCCCACGTTGCCGATGCGCTGCGCAACGAAGGCTATGCGCTGCTGCGCCCTGGCGACGTCGCGCTGCTTGCCGGCTGTTCGCTCGACGCCTTGATGGCGCTGGCGCCGAGCTGGGACCGGCTGGAACTCGACAATTACCTGAAGGACGGCGGCCGCTACCGGCGCCGGCGCCACTCCTGCTTCATCGACCGCGGCGATGCGCTCGAGCAGAGCCCGCACCGCGCGCACTGGCAGCCGGTCGAGTACAACGCCCTGCACGGCGGCATGCACCGCCTGTTCGTGCCGATCGAACCGGGCACTGTCGAGCAGCCGGCCTGGCGCCAGCTGCTGCGCGCGCTGGGCCAGGTCTGCTCGCAGGCGCGCGGGGCGCAGGCGGGGCAGGCGCAGCCCTGGTATGTCGAAGCGCACCAGTTCCGGATCGATACGCTGGACGGCATCGGCCGCCCGACGCCGGAAGGCGCGCACCGTGACGGTGTCGACTTCGTGGCCGTGATCCTGGTCGGCCGCGAGAACATCAAGGGCGGCGAGACGCGCGTGTTCGAAGCCGACGGCCCGAAAGGCCAGCGCTTCACGATGCTTGAACCGTGGACCTTGCTGCTGCTGGACGATGCCGCCGTGATCCACGAATCGACGCCGATCCAGCCGCTGACCCCGGGCGCGGGCGGCCATCGCGACACGCTGGTGCTGACCTGGCGCGCCGGCGCCTTCCAGGGCGACGATGTCGAAACCACTGGCGCCTGAGGCGTCCCGGCCAACCCATTACGCAAAAAAAAAGCCCGCATCGTTTGCGGGCTGAATCCAGGTTTTCGGAGAAAAACTGGAGGAGACGGATTCACTATAGTCCGGATTTTTGTGCACCGCAATACAGTAAAACTACGGTATCGCATTTCGCTCTTCAGAGGCTTCGCCGGGGGCGGCAGCGAGGAAATATGACATTCTTTGCGGCACTGCGACAAAGCCGGGGCCGCTCACTCAGGCGCGTAGCAGCTTCAGGCCCGAGCGCGTCTGCGGCAGTGCCGGAAACACCTGGCCCAGGCGTTTGTCGTCCAGGCGCAGATGGCGCTCGGCGACCTGCGCCAGCACCGCGCGGAAGTCGGTCGTGACCGGCAAATCGCGGCCTTCGTTCAGGGCCGCGTCGCCGACGCCTTGCCACTCGCCGGCCACCTTGCCGCCATCGACCTTGCCGCCCAACACCCACATTACGTTGCCATGGCCATGGTCGGTGCCGCCATTGCCGTTTTCGCGCGCGGTGCGGCCGAATTCGGACATGACGACGACCACGGTATCGTCGAACATCGGCCCGAGGCGCTCGGCCAGCACGGCCAAGCCCTGCCCCAGCGGCGCCAGCCGGTTGGCCAGCTGGCCGCTGGCGCCGCCCTGCGACGCATGCGTGTCCCAGCCGCCGAGCGCGACGAATGCCAGCTGGATCCTGGGGTCGTTGCGCATCAGCGTGGCCAGGCGCGCGGCGTCGTCCGGAAAACCGTTCGGCAGTGGCGCGCCGCGGTCGGCGGCCAGCATCTGCGCGGTCTCGGCGGCATCCATCACTTCCTTGTGCGCGCTGCGCCCGTCCGCGTAGGCGCGTCCGAAACGCGGGTGCTTGGCGTAGAGCTGGTCGAACGCGGCGCCGATCGCCGGACGGTCGAGCAGATCGGCTTTGGTCGCGCCGGCGCCGCTCGGCAGGTTGACCGCCCCCGCCCGGCCGGACAGGATCCGCGGCATGACCGGGCCGATGCCGAGCAGGCGGCTCGGCGTCGACGCGCCGGGCAGCGCACTCACCAGCCGGTTCATCCAACCATCCGGCGTCGCTTTCAAACCGGGCGTGGCCGATTCCATGTAATCCTGGGCGTCGAAGTGCGAGCGCGTGGCGTCGGGTGAGCCGCTGGCGTGCACGAAGGCCAGCTTCTTTTCGCGCCACAGCGGCTGCAGGCTGGCCAGCGCCGGATGCAGGCCGAAGTAGCCGTCCAGGTCGAACGCGCCGCCGTCCATGCCGGGCGCCGCCAGGCCGATGGTCGGGCGCAGGCGCAGGTAGTTCTCGTCGCCGACCGGGGCGACCACGTTCAGGCCATCGACTGCGCCGCGCAGCATCACCACCACCAGCTTCTTGCGCGTGGCAACAGCAGCTGGGTCGCCAGTGGCGGCCCAGGCGCCGGGTCCGAGGGGCAGCACGATGCCGGCGCCCAGCGCCAGCGTGCTCAGAAAGTCCCTGCGTCGCATGTTCATCTCCTGTTTGAAATGCGCGGTTCAGCGCTGCATGAAATCCGGGCTGCCGAGCAGCATCGCGGCCTTCAGCTTGTCCGGGTTGCGGCCGACGATGTCGAGCGTGCGGGGCGAAATCGCGCCGGCCAGCGTGGTCTCCAAGCGCGCGGCGTCGAGCGGCATCGGCGCCGGCGCCGGCGTTGGATCTGGCGCGCGTGGCGGCGCGGACAGCGCCGGCGGCATCGCATCGCTGCCGGCCAGGTTCTGCGGCGGCTCGGGCGCGCGCGCGGGCGCAGATGCGCTCGCGCGCTCGAGCGGCAAGCGCCCGTCCGCGAGCGCGGCGGCGAAGCCGATTCGGCGCGTCAGCGCGTCCGGATTCAGCCAGGCGTCCTGCGTGTTCTTGTAGCCATCGGGCGTCTGGCAGCCGTACAGCGGCATGCCCAGCTGCGCCAGCGTGCTCACCAGCGGCGCGACGTTGACGACCGGGTCGCCGCTGGCGCGCACCGCCGACACCACGAACTGGTACGGCGTCTTGAACTTGGCGCCGGCCGCCTCGCTCGACATGAACTCTGGACTCGTGAACAGCGCCTCGAGCACGGCGCGGATGTCGCCGCCGGTGTCAAGCCAGGTCCTGGACATGCGCACCACCAGTGCCGGCGGCGGCGTGTCGCTGACGAAGTACTGGGCCAGCTGCCAGCTGACGTGGTAGGCCGTGGCCGGATGCATCGCCAGCACGTCGAGTGCATACTCGCCTTCACGCAGACCTTCGCCCAGACCTTCGCCCGACCCGGCGGCCGGGATCGGGTGGCCGAGCCAGGTCTTGGCGCCGCCGTCGTGGCGCCTGGCGTCGAAGCGGAAGGTTTCGCCGCTGCGGATCAGGCGGCGCTGGTCGTAGGTCCAGCCGGTCAGCATGCGCGCCAGCTCGGTGACATCCTTCTGGCTATAGCCGGCGTCGACGCCCAGCGTGTGCAGCTCCATCAGCTCGCGCGCGTAGTTCTCGTTCAGTCCCCGCGCCTTGCCTTTGCCGCCTGGCGCATCGGGTTTTGAAGAAACGACATTGTCGAGGAAATACAGCATCGCCGGGTGCTTGGCGGTCGCGCCCAGCAGGTCGCGGAAGTTGCCCAGCGCGTAGGGCCGGATGGCGTCGCGCTCGTAGCTCGTGACCAGCGCGCGGTCGACGCCCTTGCCCGAGAAGACGTTGAAATGGTTGTACCAGAAGTCGACCATGACTTCTTCCAGCTGGCGCGGGCTCTCGATCGCGCGCAGCAGGCGCGCCTCGGCGGCCTGGCTGGCGACGCGCGCCTGGGCCATGCGGCGGCGCTGCTTCGCCCCTTCGTCCTCGTCGCGCACCTGGCGCTGCAGGTCGACGAATTCGGCTACCGAGTCGCCGGCGCCGCGGTTGACCGTGTCCAACGCGCGCAGGCGCGCATCCAGCACCGCCGGCAGCGCGATCGATGCCGGATGCAGCTGCTGCTCGATCCACGCCTGCACGCCCATGCGCTCGACGCGTTCGACGTCGCCGGGACGCGGTCCGAAGGCCAGGCGGTTCAGCACGTGGACCGCTTGCTGGTCGGCGCTCAATGGTGCGGCGCGGGCAGGCGCCTGGGCCAGCGAGGCGAGGAGCGCGGCGGCGAACAGAGCAAGCGGACGGCGGAGGTGCATGGATGGGCTCCTGATGGTCAGCCCATTTAACCCTGAACGGCCGAGCCGAATGATCGATCCCAAGTTTCAACCGTAAGCATTTGTAACGACAATAGCTTCGACGTATTCGCTCCGCTGGTCAAGTGCGCTTGAAAAGACAAAGCCGGCGCGAGGCCGGCTTCGTTGGTCGGATCGGTCGGCTCCGTGGTTCGGAAGCCGACGATCTGAATCCGCGATCAGTAATCGCGGCGGCTGCCGCCCAGCAGCTTGGCCAGCACGAAGCCGGCGGCGGCGGCGATGCCCAGCGCGGTGGCCGGCTTGGCGCGCACGTAGTCGCGGGTCGCTTCCACCCACTCGCCTGCGGCGTCGGTCAGCTGCTGCTGGCGCTCGCCCAGGCTCGAGCCTGCGCCGCTCAGCATGCCTTGCAGGCGATCGACGCCGGCGTGGGCAGTGGTGGCCAGGCGATCGACGATCGGCTGCACGTTGTTGGCGGCCGATTGCACGCTGCTGGCGGCCTTGTCGATGGTCGACTTGGCGCTGTCGACGGCACGGTCGACAATCGGCTTGGCGGCGTCAGCGGCCTTGTCGATGGCCTGGTGCGCGTCCTGGGCCTTGTCTTCGGCTTTGGCCTTCAGGTCCTGGGCCTTGTCTTCGACCTTGTCCTGGACTTTCGCGCCCAGGTCGCCGCCAGTGCCCGAACCGGTGGCTGCACCGCCGGTTGCGCTCTGGCTGCTGGCGCCGCCGACGCCCGAACCGCTGGCGCTGGTCATCGCGCCCATCGACCCTGCGGTCGACGAACCCGAGTTGCTGGTGCCGCCGATGGCGCCGGTGCTCGACGCGGTTGCGCCGCCGGTGCTGCTGCCGGTCGAGGAACCGATCGACTGGTCCTTGCCCTGGCTGCCTTGCGGGCCCTTGTTCAGGTTGCCTGCATTGTTCTGGGTACCGACGTTGCTGCCTTTTGCTTCGCTCGACTTCTGATTATCCATGATGAATTCCTCGTAAAAATGTAGACCGACGCGGAGGTGACCGATACTCGACCATTACCACATGCGGGACCCTGTCCCAATCTTGCCTGATTCCCCTCGCAACTGAGCGAAGGCACGAGAACGAGCTGCGTTACATCAACGGCGATTTTCAAGCCCGGCACTGAGTCAAAGCCTGTTGGCGTTGACCGTGAAACTGCTCAAAAGTTCACCGCATGCCCCCTCTCGCGTCCGCTGGTGGCGCTGTGTCAGACACATGCAAATCACGATAGAAAAAATATAACTTTTCGCTGAGCGGGACTGTGCGGTGCCTAACAGAGCCGTATCAAGGCGCCATCAAGACCGTTTTGTCATCGAAAAGCCAGCATACGCGCGAATGGAAAAGCCCGGCGCGAGGCTGGGCTTGGCGGGCTTGAAATGAAAAAAGGGTCACATGCATGCGCATATGACCCTTTTGACTTTACGACTGAATTCTGGTGCCGCTGACCGGAATCGAACTGGTGACCTTCGCATTACGAATGCGCTGCTCTACCGACTGAGCTACAGCGGCTCACCCTGCTGCATCAGCAGGGACCCGTATTCTAGCAAAGATCCCAGGGAACTTGCTAGTCCGACTCGACTATTTTATTCCGCGTGGTAGGCCGTCACGCGCTCGACTTCGCTCTTCGAGCCGAGGAACACCGGCACGCGCTGGTGCAGCTTGGTCGGCTGGATGTCGAGGATGCGCTCGCGGCCGTCGGTGGCGGCGCCGCCGGCTTGCTCGACGATCATCGCCATCGGGTTGGCTTCGTACATCAGGCGCAGCTTGCCGGGTTGGCTCGGGTCGCGCAGGTCGGCCGGGTACATGAAGATGCCGCCGCGGCTCAGGATGCGGTGCACGTCGGCCACCATCGAGGCGATCCAGCGCATGTTGAAATCCTTGCCGCGCGGGCCGGTTTTGCCGGCCAGCATTTCGCTGACGTAGCGCTGCACCGGCGGATGCCAGTGGCGCTGGTTCGACATGTTGATCGCGAATTCCTTGGTTTCGGCCGGGATCTGCATGTTCTTCTGGGTCAGCACCCAGGAACCCATCTCGCGGTCCAGGGTGAAGCAGTTCACGCCATTGCCGGTGGTCAGCACCAGCATCGTCTGCGGGCCGTACACGGCGTAGCCGGCGGCGACCTGCTTGGCGCCGGCCTGCATGAAGTCGGCTTCGGTCGGGTGGGTCATGCCTTCCGGCGCCTTCAGCACCGAGAAGATGGTGCCGATCGAGACGTTGACGTCGATGTTGGACGAGCCGTCGAGCGGATCGAACAGCAGCATGTATTCACCCATCGGGTAGCGGTTCGGGATCGGGTGGATCGATTCCATTTCTTCCGACGCCATCGCGGCCAGGTGGCCGCCCCACTCGTTGGCTTCGAGCAGGATCTCGTTGGAGATCACGTCGAGCTTCTTCTGCACCTCGCCCTGGATGTTCTCGGTTTCGGCGCTGCCGAGGATGTCGCCGAGCGCGCCCTTGCCGACCGAATGGCTGATGGTCTTGCAGGCGCGTGCGACGACCTCGATCAGGAGGCGCAGCGAAGCCGGGATGTTGTTGTGGAGACGCTGCTCCTCAACCAGGTATTGCGTCAGGCTGACACGTTTCATGAACTTCCTTGGTTTGTTTAAATTCTGTGTAGCTACTTAGTTGGCAAGGGCTTTGCTGACCACTTCGCGCACGTCGTTGGACAGCTTGGCCTGGCCGGCGACCTGCTGCAGCGCCGCCTTCATGTGCGCCTGCAGGGCCGGGGGGTAGCGGCGCCAGCGGTCCATCGCGCGCGCCAGGCGGCTGGCCACCTGCGGGTTCAGGGCGTCGAGCGCGATCACCTGCTCGGCCCAGAATGCGTAGCCGCTGCCGTCCGGGGCGTGGAAGCCGACCGGATTGCCGGCGCAGAAGGTCGACACCAGACTGCGCGCGCGGTTCGGGTTGCGTAGCGTGAAGGCCGGATGCGTCATCAGTTCGCGCACCGCCGCGACGTCGGTGGTCGGCGTCGAGGCCTGCATCGCGAACCACTTGTCAACCACCAGCGCCTCGCCCTGAAACTCGTCGTAGAAGCGCTGCAGCGCGTCTTGCGCGCGCGCGCCTGCCTGCGCGTCGGCCATGCGCGCGTGCACGAGGGCGGACAGCGCGGCGACGCGGTCGGTCATGTTGTCGGCTTCATCGAACTGGCGCTGGGCCAGCGCGATCGATTCCTCGTCGGGCGCCGCGCACAGGTAGGCCAGCGCCAGGTTCTTCAGGGCGCGCTTGCCGATCGATTCGGCGTCCGGGCTGTATTCGCCCGGCGTCTGGTTGGCCTGGTACTGCGCCAGCAGCTCGGGACGCAGGCGGGCGCCGATGTCGGCGCGCACGAACTGGCGCGCCAGGTGGATCGCCAGCGGATCGACGGTCTCGAGCTGGTCGGCGATCATGGTTTCCGACGGCAGCAGCAGCGCCTGCTCGCGGAAGGCCGGGTCGAGCGTCTCGTCGGTGAGGATCAGGCGCATCGCTTCGACGAACACGTCGTCCAGGTCGAGGCCGGCAAGGGCATCGGCGGCGCCGTCGGCGAGCTCGATGCCGTTCACGGAATTCTTGGCGGCCAGGCTGCCGGCCAGCCTGATCAGGCGGCTCATCGCCAGGCGCTGGCCGGCTTCCCAGCGGTTGACCGGGTCGCTGTCGTTGCGGAACAGGCGCAGCAGCTCGGCGTCGCTGTAGCCGTATTTCAGGATCACCGGCGCGGAAAAGTCGCGCAGGATCGACGGGGTCGGCGACTCGGCCACGTCGGTGAAGACGAATTCCTGATCCGCTTCCGTCAGCTCCAGCACGACGGTCGAGCCTTGCAACTGCCCGTCGATGTGCAACAGCATGTCCTGGCCGTCGGCGCTCAGCAGGCCGACCGCGACCGGGATGTGGAAGGGCAGTTTTTCCGGCTGGCCCGGGGTCGGCGGGCAGGACTGGCGCAGGCGCAGCGTGTAGGTGCGCGCGTCTTCATCGTAGCGGCCTTCGGCCTGCACCACCGGCGTGCCGGCCTGGCTGTACCAGCGCTCGAACTGGCTAAGGTCGCGCCCGTTGGCGTCGGCCATGGCGAGACGGAAATCGTCGCAGGTGACGGCCTGTCCGTCATGGCGTGCGAAATACAGGTCCATGCCCTCGCGGAAGCCCTGGCGGCCCAGCAGGGTCTGGACCATGCGCACCACCTCGGCGCCCTTTTCGTACACCGTGACCGTGTAAAAATTGTTGATCTCGACGAAGGAGTCGGGGCGCACCGGGTGCGCCATCGGGCCGGCATCCTCAGGGAACTGGGCCTGGCGCAGCGTGCGCACCTGGTCGATGCGGGAGACGGCGCGGCCGGTGTCGGTGCCGATCATGTCGGCCGAAAATTCCTGGTCGCGGAACACGGTCAGGCCTTCCTTCAGCGACAGCTGGAACCAGTCGCGGCAGGTGACGCGGTTGCCGGTCCAGTTGTGGAAGTATTCGTGGCCGACCACGGCTTCGATGCCCTGGAAGTCGACGTCGGTGGCGACGCGCGGATTGGCCAGCACGTACTTGGTGTTGAAGATGTTCAGGCCCTTGTTTTCCATCGCGCCCATGTTGAAGTCGCCGACGGCGACGATCATGAAGCGGTCCAGGTCGAGCTCGAGGTCCCAGCGTTCCTCGTCCCAGCGGATGCTGCGCTTGAGCGACTGCATCGCGTAGTCGGTCTTGTCGAGGTTGCCGTCTTCCACCCACACCTGCAGCAGCGCGCTGCGGCCGTCGGCCAGCTTGAAACGCTCTTCCTGGCACACCAGGCGCGCGGCGACCAGTGCGAACAGATAGGACGGCTTCTTGAACGGGTCTTCCCACAGCGCGTAGTGGCGCCCGTCCCCAAGATCACCCTCCTCGACCAGGTTGCCGTTCGAGAGCAGCACCGGAAATTTGTCCTTGTCGGCGCGCAGCATGACGGTGTACTTGGCCATCACGTCCGGACGGTCCGGGAAATAAGTGATGCGGCGGAAGCCTTCGGCCTCGCACTGGGTGTAGAAATTGCCGTTCGAGACGTACAGGCCGCTGAGCGTGGTATTGCTTTCCGGCACGCAGATGGTTTCGATTTCCAGCGTGACGTCGTCCGGTGCGCCGGCGATGCGCAACACGCCGCCATCGAGCGAGTAATCGCCCTCGGCCAGGGTCTTGCCGTTCAGGCGGATCGCCACCAGTTCGATATCCTCGCCGACCAGTTCGATCGGGCCCTTGGCGACGTCCGGATTGCGGTGCAGCGTCAGCCGGTTGGCGACGACGGTACGGGCCGGATCGAGGTCGAAACCGAGTTCCACGGTGTCGACCAGGTAGCTGGGAGCGGTGTAATCCTGACGGTAGATGGTCTGGGGCGTATCGGTGCGCATGGTAGTGGGTCCGCAAAGCCGTTGTTGAAGCGCCTATTTTACCAATAGCCTTCACGCTGTTTCCGTATGATTTCCATGCGTGCCCGCAAAACCCATCCTGGATCGCGGATATCCGCATGTATCGGCATGTACGGCCCGTAACCGCGCGTAAATGTATCGACGAATACCGAACGCTAGGAATAAGATGGTTCCCTGTATAAGACCGACATCAATAAATAAGAGGAAAGCATCATGAAACGCTTGATGATCGCGGCATCGGTGGTGGGCGCCACCCTGCTGCTCGGCGGCTGCGCGACCACGATCCGCAGCGACGTCACCACATTCAACCAATGGCCGGCCCAACTGCCCGACAAGAGCTATGCGTTCGCGCCGGTGCCCCAGCAGAACAACACGCTGGAGCTGCAAAGCTACGAAAACCTGGTGCGCGGCCAGATGACGCGCCTCGGCTTCCATGAATCGACCGGATCGCCGGCGCTGCAGGTGTCGATGCGCTTCCGCACCATCGACGTGCCGACCCAGGTGGCCTACCCGGCCTTCGCGCCGATGTACCCGTACAGCCCGCGCTTTGCCTACATGGGCTGGCGCCGGCGCTACTGGGGCGGCTGGTACAGCCCGTTCTACGACCCGCTGTGGGGCCCGATGCCGGCCTACGACATCGAGACCGAGCACCGCTACCACCGCGAACTGGAACTCTCGATCCAGCAGGCGAGCGACGGCAAACGTTTGTTCGATGTCACGGTGCGCAACGTCAGCCGCCAGATGTCGACGCCGGCCGTCATGCCGGCGCTGGTGCAGAGCGCCTTCCACGACTTCCCGGGACCGAACGGCGGCGCCCGCGTGATCGAGATGCAGCAGAACCCGAAGAGCTGATTTCAGCCTAAATACTTCTCCGACAGGAAAGTGATGGCGATGATGAGCAGGATGGCCAGCGCCAGCACTGCCAGCAGCCGGCCGAAGCGCGGCTGGGTGATCGGTTCCGGTTCGGCCGGGTCGTTGTCGTCGCTGAACTCGCGCATGGTATGGGGCGGCCGGATCAGGGGATGAGGATGGTCTTGCCGGTGGTGCGGCGCGCTTCGAGCTCGATGTGCGCCTTTCCGGCGTCGGCCAGCGGGAAGCGCTGGTTGATCTCGATTTTTACCTGGCCGCTGGCCACCACCTCGAACAGGTCGGCCGCCATCGCTTCCAGGTCCTGTCGCGTGGCGGCGTAGCTCTGCAGCGTCGGGCGCGTGATATAGAGCGAGCCGCGCGAGACCAGTTCGCTCAAGGCAACCGGCGGCACCGCCCCCGACGAGTTGCCGAAGCTGACCATCAACCCGCGCGGGCGCAGGCAATCGAGCGAACGCGCGAACGTATCCTTGCCGACCGAGTCGTACACGACCGGCACTCTGGCCCCACCGGTAATTTCCAGCACGCGCTGCACCACGTCCTCGGTGTTGTAGTTGATCACATGAGCGGCGCCGTGCGCCTTCGCCAGCTCCGCTTTTTCATTTGACCCGACCGTGCCGATGAGGTTCACGCCGAGCGCGCGCGCCCATTGGCAGGCGATCAGGCCGACGCCGCCGGCGGCCGCGTGGAACAGAATCGTCTCGCCGGCCTTGACCGGATAGGTCTGCTTGAGCAGGTATTGCACGGTCAGGCCCTGCAGCATCATCGCCGCGCCGGTCTCGAACGAGATCGCGTCCGGCAGCTTGACCAGGATAGCGGCCGGCATCACGCGCAGTTCGCTGTAGGCGCCGTTCGGGCGCGCCGCATAGGCGACGCGGTCGCCGGCCTTGACATGCTCGACGCCCGGTCCGACCGCCTCGACCACGCCCGCGCCTTCCTGGCCCAGCCCGCTCGGCAAGTCCAGTGGATACAGGCCGGTGCGGAAATACACGTCGATGAAGTTCACACCGATCGCGTGGTTGCGTACGCGTGCTTCGCCGGGACCGGGTTCGCCGACCTCGACGTCGGCCAGCTGGAGTACCTCGGGACCGCCGGTGTGCGAAAAACGGATTGCCTTTGCCATGTTCGCTCCTTATGTGAATGGATCAGCGCATCGTCGCCATCAGCTGCGACAGCACCAGGCGCGCCGTGGACACGTTGGTCGCGCACGGGATGTTGTGGACGTCGCAGGCGCGCACCAGGGCGTTGATGTCCGGCTCGTGCGGCTGTGGCGTCATCGGGTCGCGCAGGAAGATCACGCAATCGATCTCGCCCTCGACCAGTTGCGCGCCGATCTGCAGATCGCCGCCGACCGGCCCGGACTTCATGCGCGTCACTTCCAGGCCGAGTTCGTTGCTCAAGCGCCCGCCGGTGGTGCCGGTCGCGCACAAGGCGCAGCTGTGCAGGAAGTCGCGGTATTCCGCTGCGAGCGCGATCATGTCGTCCTTCTTTTTATCGTGCGCGATCAGGGCAAGGCGTGGTTTGCTCATTCCAGTGTCTCTTGTAGTGGGTGGATTATTTTTTCAGCGACAGCATGTAGATCCCGGCCACCACCAGCGCGGTGCCGGCCAGTTGTATGGCCGTGATCGGCTCGCCCAGCAGCGCCCAGCCGAGGAACAGCGTCGACACCGGGCCGATCATGCCGGCCTGGGAGGCGGTGGCGGCGCCGATGCGCTGGACCGCGATCATGGTCATGAAGACGGGGAAGATGGTACAGAATATCCCGTTGACGAGCGAGAGGCCGTACACCGGCCAAGGCTGGATCAGCAGGCTGGCCGGGCGCAGGATGAAGAACTGGGCGATACAGGCCACGCTCGATACGCACATCGCATACGCGACCAGGCGCAGCGAACCGATGCGGCGCACCATCTCGCCGGTGCCGAGCAGGTAGACCGCATACGCCAGCGCCGAGCCCAGCACGAACGACGACCCGACGACGATGCTGCCGGCCCCGCCGGTCAAGTCGTGCACGAACACCAGCAGGATGCCGCAGTACGACAGGCCGAGCGCGCCCCACTGCGCGCCGCCGATGCGCCGCTTGAATACGACCGAGGTCAGCAGCAGCACGAAGGTCGGCGTCAGGAACAGGATCAGGCGCTCCAGACCGACCGAGATGTATTGCAGGCCGAGGAAATCGAGGTAGCTCGACAGGTAGTAGCCGATCAGGCCCAGGCCGAACAGGCGCCAGCGGTCGCGCCACGACAGCGGCGCTTCGGTGCGCATCTTCCAGATCGCGACGCCGGCAAACACCGGTAGCGAGAACAGCATTCTGAAGGCGATCAAAGTAACCGCATCCATGTGGTAGCGGTACAGCAGTTTGGCGACGATCGCCTTCGTGGAAAACAGGATGGCGCCGGCGATGGCGAGGGCCAGACCGGCCAGCAGCGCCGGGCGTGTGACCGGCGCAACAGATGTGTCGATTGCAGTTTTGCTCATCCGACGATTGTAAGACGAATCGCCTCGTTCGGCTGAGGATCGGCTAAGGATGCCTGTGAACGCGGCGGCAGACGGCCGGTCAAACCGCCGCCTGCCATCTCCGTGCAGGGCGTCAAGGAGGAATGCATGAATTTCAGCCGCATGGTCGGTCACGTCCACGCCCCGGCGCGCCGCTCCCGTTTCCAGCGCCGCCACTACGCCGGGCCCCAGCTTTGCATGGGCCGCGCCCGATGAGCGGCGCGCGCGGCATCAAGGGCCTGCGCGCCGAGCGCACCGTGGTCCTGGCCCTGCTGGGGCTGCTGGCCGCGCTGTGCTGGGCCTACCTGCTGTTCCGCGTCGGCCGCCTGGCCGCGGTCGGCACCGGCACCGCCGTCCACGCCGCGCCCTACCGCGCGCCCGAGCTGGCCCTGCTGGCCGCGCTGTGGTTGGCCGTGATCGCCGCCGTGATGCTGCCGGCGGCGGCACCCACGGTGCTGCTGTACGCGCGCGTGAAGCGCGAGCGGCGCGAACGCTGGGTGGTGCCGTGCGCGCTGGCGCTGCTGTCGGGCGAACTGTCGGTCTGGTGCTGCTGCGCGCTGCTCGGCGCGCTGGCCGGCTGGCTGCTGCACGATGCCGGCGCGCTCGACGAGACGATGGCGATCTCGCACCCGACCGTCGGCGCGCTGATGCTGGTGGCGGCCGGGGTCTACCAGTGGACGCCGGCCAAGCACGCCTGCCTGGACAACGGCCGCGACCCGCTGGCCTTCGTGCTGACCGCATGGCGGCGCGGCGTCCGGGGCGCATTCCGGATGGGCGTCACCGATGCGCGCTACTGCACCGGCTGCTGTTGGCTGCTGCTGGCGCTGGTGCTACCCGCCGGCGTGCTGAACCTGCCCGTGATCGGCGGTCTGATCGCCATCATCCTGGCCGAGAAAAAGTTGCCGGGCGGACACTTACTGGCCTGCGCGACCGGACTCGGCCTGGTTGCCTGGGGTACCGCGCTGTTGTTTCCCTGACAGTTTTTGAGCAAGAGGCCTATGTTAAAATGTCGAAGATAACTATCAAGGGGCGAGGCCCCCACCGCTAAGGAAGAATCGACATGGCTGGACACAGCAAATGGGCCAACATCAAGCACAAGAAAGCCGCGACTGACGCCAAGCGCGGCAAGATCTGGACCCGACTGATCAAGGAAATCACCGTGGCGGCGCGCATGGGCGGCGGCGACATCGCCACCAACCCGCGTCTGCGCCTGGCGGTCGACAAGGCGGCCGACGCCAACATGCCCAAGGATAACGTCACGCGCGCCGTGCAGCGCGGCTCGGGCGGCCTGGAAGGCGTCAACTACGAAGAAATCCGCTACGAAGGCTACGGCATCGGCGGTGCGGCGATCATCGTCGACTGCATGACCGACAACCGCGTCCGCACCGTGGCCGAAGTGCGCCACGCGTTCAGCAAGTTCGGCGGCAACATGGGCACCGAGGGTTCGGTCTCGTTCATGTTCAAGCACGTCGGCCAGTTCCTGTTCGCCCCGGGCGTCGAAGAAGACAAGCTGATGGAAGCCGCGCTGGAAGCCGGCGCCGACGACGTCATCCCGGACGAGGAAGGCGGCTTCGAAGTGCTGTGCGACCCGAACGCCTTCTCGGCGGTCAAGGATGCGCTGGAAGCGGCCGGCTTCAAGGCCGATTCGGCCGAAGTCATCATGAAGCCCGACACTGAAACCGTGTTCACCGGCGAAGATGCGCAAAAGATGCAGAAGCTGCTCGACGCTCTGGAAAACCTGGACGACGTGCAGGAAGTCTATACCAACGCAGTCATCGAAGAGTAAGTCACACGTCGGCACAGCACGAAGGCAAGCATGAAAATCCTGGTAGTCGGCTCTGGCGGCCGTGAACACGCCCTGGCCTGGAAACTGGCCCAATCCGATCGCGTCCAGATGGTCTACGTCGCACCGGGCAATGGCGGCACCGCGCGCGATCCGCGCCTGGTCAACGTCGACATCACCGATCCGGCCGCGCTGGCCGATTTCGTCGTCGCGGAGCACGTGGCGATGACCCTGGTCGGGCCCGAGCAGCCGCTGGCGGCCGGCATCGTCAACCTGTTCCGCGCGCGCGGCCTGAAGGTGTTCGGCCCGACGCGCGAGGCAGCGCAACTGGAGAGCTCGAAGGATTTCGCCAAGGCCTTCATGCACCGCCACGGCATCCCGACCGCGCAGTACCAGACCTTCACCGACGTCGCCCAGGCCCACGCCTACATCGACGCCCAAGGCGCCCCGATCGTGATCAAGGCCGACGGCCTGGCCGCCGGCAAGGGCGTGGTGGTGGCGATGACCCTGGAAGAGGCGCACCAGGCGGCCGACGACATGTTGTCCGGTAACCGCTTCGGCGACGCCGGCGCGCGCATCGTCATCGAGGAATTCCTGAATGGCGAGGAAGCCAGCTTCATCGTCATGTGCGACGGCAAGAACGTGCTGCCGCTGGCCACCTCGCAAGACCACAAACGCCTGAAGGACCACGACCAGGGCCCGAACACCGGCGGCATGGGCGCGTATTCGCCGGCGCCGATCGTGACGCCGGCCGTGCACGCGCGCGTGATGCGCGAGATCATCACCCCGACCATCCAGGGCATGGCGCGCGACGGCATCCCGTTCACCGGCTTCCTGTACGCGGGCCTGATGATCGACGCCAACGGCGCGCCCAAGACCATCGAATTCAACTGCCGCATGGGCGACCCGGAAACCCAGCCGATCATGGCGCGCCTGAAAAGCGACTTCGTGACCGTGCTCGAACACGCCATCAACGGCACGCTCGACACCGCCGAACTCGAATGGGACCGCCGCACCGCGGTCGGCGTCGTGATGGCGGCCGGCGGTTACCCGGACGCCCCGGCCAAGGGCGACGTCATCGAGGGCATCCCGGCCGACACGCCCGAGTCGATCACCTTCCACGCCGGCACCCGCCTGGTGGATGGCGCGCTGCAGACCGCGGGCGGCCGCGTGCTGTGCGTGGTCGGCCTGGGCGACAGCGTCAAGATGGCGCAGAAGCAGGCTTACGACACGGTCGAGAAAATCCACTTCAACGGCGCGCAGTACCGCCGCGACATCGGCTGGCGCGGCATGAAGCAAAGCTGATGAAGCACAGCTGATACGGCACGCCCGACCTGGGCGACGCCAGTCATCGACGGGACGGCAGCGCGAGCGCCGTCCCGTCGTCGCTTAGTGGTTCTGGCTCGGGCCTGGTCCCGGCCCAGACCGAAAGGCCGGTCACGCGGGTCATTAAGCCATGTTAACTTGACCGTCATCGTTTCGTAATCTGCGCTGCCCTAGCATGAGCGCTCCACCTCTCTCACCGGAAGACGACGATGAACGCTCCTCCCCGCCCCCCTGGGCGCGGCCCGGCCGGCCTGCTGCGCCGCGTGCTCGGCCTGCCCGCCGACGTGCCGGTCCTGCTGCCGCTCGGCGCCATCGCCTGCGCCGGCGCCCTGCTCGTGGCCGGCTACGCCTATGCCGCCGGCTGGGCCACGCCGCGGCGCCTGACCCCGGTGCGTATCGTCGACACCTTCCAGGCCGACTTCGGCCAGCACGCCGGCTACCGCCGCAACCATGCGAAAGGCATCTGCGTGGTCGGCCATTTCGACGGCAGCGGCCTGGCCAGCGCCTACTCGAGCGCCTCGGTGTTCCAGCCGATACGCGTGCCGGTGATCGGACGCTTCGGGATCCCCGGCGGCAATCCGGCGATCCCCGACACCGGCAGCCCGGTGCGCAGCCTGGCGCTGGAGTTCCAACTGCCGAACGGCGAACAGTGGCGCACCGGCATGAACAACACGCCTATCTTCGTGGTCAACACGCCCGGGGCGTTTTATGAAAACTTGCTCGCGTCGCGGCCCGATCCCGCGACCGGCAAGCCCGACCCGGCGCGCCTGAAAGCCTTTTTCGACGCCCATCCGGAATCCGCCCCGTTCCGCGCCTGGACCAAGGCGCATCCGGGCACCTCGTCGTTCACGAACACCCAGTTCTACGGCATCAACGCTTTCCACTTCACCGATACGCATGGCCAGGACCACCTGGTGCGCTGGACCGTGGTGCCGGAAGCCCCGGTGGCGCCGCTCGACCCGGCGCAAAAGGCGGACAAGAACGCGCTGCAGGACGACTTGTACGAACGCCTGAAGGCAGGCCCGGCGCGCTGGCACCTGATGGTGCAACTGGCTGCGCCCGGCGACCCGGAAAACGACGCCACCCGCGCCTGGCCGATTGATCGCCAGATGGTCGACGCCGGCGTGCTGACGCTGGAGCGCGCCATCGACCAGGGCGACGGCCCCTGCCGCGACGTGAATTTCGACCCGACCATCCTGCCGCGCGGCATCCGGGTCTCGAGCGATCCGCTGCTGGCGGCCCGCTCCGGCGCCTATTCGCGCTCGTACAACCTACGCACCCACGAGGTGGCAGCCCTTCAGAACCATGCACGCCAGGGAGGCGCCCAATGACTCCGACCCGCTTTTCGCTCGCTTCGCGCCTGCTGCACTGGACCATGGCGCCGCTGCTGGTCGCGATGCTGCTGGTCGGCACCGGCATGGTCGCCACGGTGTCGCACTGGCGCCTGACCTTGCTGGCGCTGCACAAGCCGCTCGGCCTGGCGCTGCTGGTGCTGGCCGTGCTGCGCCTGGTGCTGCGCCTGGCGGGCCGCACGCCGCCGCTGCCGAACTCTCTGCCGGCGCCGCTGCGCCTGGCCGCGCACGCCTCGCACTGGGTGCTGTACGGCTGCATGCTGGCGATGCCATTGATCGGCTGGGGCATGCTGTCGGCCGGCGGCTATCCGCTGCCGCTGCACCTGCCACCGCTGGGCGCACCCGACGTGGCGCGTTATGCGTTGCTGCGCTCGGCCCACACTTTGATCGGCGAATTGTTCTACCTGACCGTCATCGCCCACATCCTCGCCGGCCTACTGCACGCGCTGCTGCTCAGGGACGGCGTGTTCCAGGCGATCTCGCTCCGCCTTAAGGGCTGAGGAGCGCGTCCTATCCCAATCCCCCGCCGCAGTGTACAATCCCCCGTTCGATTTTCAACACTGCCCTTTCCCACATGTCCACCCCGAACCCCAACGCCGTCAAGGCCTGGCTGCTCGACCTGCAGGCGCGCATCGTACGCGCGCTCGAAGACGTCGACGGCAAGCCATTCCTGCGCGACAGCTGGGAGCGCGCCGAGGGCGGCGGCGGGATCTCGCGCCTGATCGAGGAAGGCAACGCGATCGAGCGCGGCGGCGTGAATTTTTCGCACGTGCGCGGCAGCAGCCTGCCGCCGTCGGCAATGGCGGCGCGGCCCGAGCTGGCCGGTCGCGCGTGGGAAGCGATGGGCGTGTCGCTGGTGCTGCATCCGCGTAATCCGTACGCGCCGACGGTGCACATGAACGTGCGCTTTTTCGAGGCGACGGCGGAAGGCAAGGAACCGGTATGGTGGTTCGGCGGCGGTATGGACCTGACGCCCTATTACGGCTTCGAAGAGGATGCGCGCCATTTCCACCAGACCTGCCACGATGCGCTGGCGCCGTTCGGCGACGAACTGCATCCGCGCTTCAAGCGCTGGTGCGACGATTATTTCTACCTGAAGCACCGCAAGGAAGCGCGCGGCGTCGGCGGCATCTTCTTCGACGATTTCAACGAACTCGGTTTCGACGAGGCGTTCGCGCTGGTGCAAAACGTCGGCAACGGCTTCCTCGATGCGTATGTGCCGATCCTGCAACGCCGCAAGGACCAGCCCTACGGCGAGCGCGAACGCGATTTCCAGGCATATCGCCGCGGTCGCTACGTCGAGTTCAACCTGGTCTGGGACCGCGGCACGCTGTTCGGCCTGCAGTCGGGCGGACGCACCGAGGCGATCCTGATGTCGATGCCGCCGATCGTGAAATGGCGATACGACTGGCACCCGGAACCGGGCAGCGCGGAAGCCGCGCTGTACTCGGACTTCCTTCCGCACCGGGATTGGCTGGCGCGGTGAGTTCGAGCACGAGCCGCTGCGTCGCCCTGCTGGGAGGCAGTTTCGACCCGGTGCACCGCGGCCACGTGGCGCTGGCCGCGCTGTTCGCTCAGTTGATCCGCCCCGACGAGCTGCGCGTCCTGCCGGCCGGCCGGCCCTGGCAAAAGAAGAACGGGCTGGAGGCCGGCGACGCGGACCGGGTCGCGATGCTCGAGCTGGCGTTCGGGGATGCCGGTTTCGCGGTCGCAATCGATACCCGCGAGATCGTGCGCAAGACCCCGACTTACACCGTCGAGACGCTGCGCGAACTGCGTGACGCGCTCGGCCCGGACGCCTCGATCGTGTTCCTGATGGGCGCCGACCAGCTACAGAAGCTGGACAGCTGGCGCGACTGGCGCGACTTGTTCACGCTGGCCAATTTCGGCGTCGCTGCCCGCCCCGGCTACCGGCTCGACGATGCCGCGCTGCCGGCCGCGGTGGCGCAGGAACTGGCGGCCCGGCGCGCCACGCCCGATGAAGTACGGACCAGCCCGGCGGGCCGGGTCTGCCTGGCGCACACGCTGGCGGTCGACATTTCGGCCACGCAGGTGCGCGCCCTCTTGCACGCAGGCGCAGCAGGAAGCGGGGCAAACCCGGGCACAAATCCGAGCGGCAACCTAGGCACGGACCTTGGCGCGCTCCTGCCGAAGCAAGTGCTAGACTATATTCAACAACACAACTTATACAAGAGCTAATGGATATCAAGAAACTGCAAACACTCGTCGTCGACGCACTCGAAGACGTCAAGGGCCAGGACATCGCCCTGTTCGACACGACGGGTTTGACCAGCCTGTTCGACCGCATCGCGGTCGTCTCGGGCACGTCGAATCGCCAGACCAAGGCGCTGGCAGCCTCGGTGCGCGACAAGGTCAAGGCAGCAGGCGGCGACGTGATCGGCCTGGAAGGCGAAGACACCGGCGAATGGGTGCTGGTCGACCTGGGCGATATGATCGTCCACATCATGCAGCCGGCGATCCGCCAGTACTACCGCCTGGAAGAGATCTGGGGCGAGAAACCGGTCAAGCTGGGCGCGGCCAAGCGCAAATCGAGCGTCGAAAGCATCGAAGCCGATGCCGCGCCTAAACCGAAGTCGAAGCACCTGGCCGCCAACCAGGACCAGCCGGAAGCCAAGCCGGTCAACGAGCGTAAGCCTGCCGCCAAGCGCGCCACCACGCTGAAAACCAGCGCCACCGCCGCCGCCAAAGCCCCGGCCAAGATCCCGACCGGCGCCAAGGTGAAAGTGGCCGTGTCCAAGACCGCCGCCGCCTCGGCCGCCGCCGCCAAGGCCGCGAAAGCCGCCGCACCGAAGCGCGCCGCGAAAACCGCAGCCGCCGGCGAAGGCGCAGCACCGGCCAAGAAAGTCATCCGCCGCATCAAGCCGGCTGCCGGCGAAGAGTGATCCGTTCCACGATTCAGGGCCAGTTCGCATGCAGTTGATCATCGCCGCGGTCGGTCACAAGATGCCGGCCTGGATCGAGGCCGGCTTCTCGGAATACGTCAAGCGCATGCCGCCCGAGCTGCGCATCGTGCTCAAGGAAATCAAGCCGGTCGAGCGTTCCGGCAGCAAGACCGCGGCCACCGCGATGGCGCTGGAACGCGAGCGCATCGAGGCCGTGCTGCCCAAGGGCGCGCGCATCGTCGCGCTGGACGAGCGCGGCCGCGACCTGACCAGCGTCGGCCTGTCCCAGCAGCTGGAAGCCTGGCAGCAGGACGGGCGCGACGTCGCCTTTCTGATCGGCGGGGCCGACGGGCTCGACCCCGAACTGAAGGCGCGCGCCGACGGCCTGATCCGCATCTCCAGCATGACCCTGCCGCATGGCGTCGTGCGCGTGATGCTGGCCGAGCAGTTGTACCGCGCCTGGACCATCACGCAGAATCATCCCTACCACAGGGTTTAATTACCGGCGTCCCCATGAAACCGCTCGACAAGAAGATCTACCTCGCTTCGAAAAGCCCGCGCAGGCGCGAACTGCTGCGCCAGGTCGGCATCGAATTCGAATTGCTCAGCCTGCGCTCCGACCCGGCGCGCGGCGTCGACGTCAGCGAAGACGTCGACGCGGGTGAGGCGCCGCTGGCCTATGTCGGGCGGGTCGCGCGCGAAAAAGGCGACTGCGCCTGGCGCGTATTGCACCAGCGCCGCATGCCGCTGCGCCCGGTGCTGTCGGCCGACACCACGGTCACCGTCGACGGCCAGATCCTCGGCAAGCCGGCCGACGCCAGGGAGGCGGCCGCGATGCTAGAACGCCTGTCCGGACGCACGCACCAGGTGCTGACCTCGGTCGCGCTGCACTACACCGACATCGTCGAGCAGGTCACGCAGGTGTCGAACGTACGCTTCGCCAAGCTGAGTGCGGAGACCATCCGCGCCTACTGCGCCACGCCCGAGCCCTACGACAAGGCCGGCGCCTACGGCATCCAGGGTTTGGCGGCGCTGTTCATCGAGCACATCGAAGGCAGCCATTCGGGCATCATGGGGCTGCCGGTATTCGAGACGGCGCAGCTGCTGCGCAAAGCCGGCGTCTCGCTGCTGTGAGCCCCTGCGGCCTCATGCCTGCGTGTATGATTGGCACCCTGAACAATTAACGCACGCCCGGCCTCATGACTGAAGACATCCTGATCAATATCACGCCACAGGAAACGCGCGTCGCGCTGGTGGTGCAGGGGGCCGTGCAGGAGCTGCATATCGAGCGTACGCTGACGCGCGGCCTGGCCGGGAATGTCTACCTGGGCAAGGTCGTGCGCGTGCTGCCGGGGATGCAATCGGCATTCATCGACATCGGCCTGGAACGCGCGGCCTTTTTGCACGTGGCCGACATCTGGGAAGCGCGCCCGCACGACAGCGCCAGCGGCGCCCCCAACGGCGCCCCGACGCCGATCGAAAAAATCCTGTTCGACGGCCAGGTCCTGACCGTGCAGGTGATCAAGGACCCGATCGGCACCAAGGGTGCGCGCCTGTCGACCCAGATCTCGATCGCCGGGCGCATGCTGGTCTACCTGCCGCAGGACAAGCACATCGGCATCTCGCAAAAGATCGAGAAGGAAGCCGAGCGCGAAGCCTTGCGCGCGCGCATGCAAGGCTTGCTGCCGCCCGAGGAAAAAGGCGGCTACATCGTGCGCACCCAGGCCGAGGAAGCGTCGGACGCCGACCTCGCGGCCGACATCGATTACCTGCGCAAGACCTGGGGCGCGATCGTCAACGGCGCGCGCACCCTGCCCGCTACCAGCCTGCTGTACCAGGACCTGAGCCTGGCCCAGCGCGTGCTGCGCGACTTCGTGCACGACGAAACCGCGGCTATCCTGGTCGACTCGCGCGAGAACCACGTAAAACTGGTCGAATTCGCGCAGATTTACACGCCGAGCGTGCTGTCGCGCCTGCAGCACTACACCGGCGAGCGCCCGCTGTTCGACCTGTACGGCGTCGAGGAAGAGATCCTGCGTGCGCTGGGCCGGCGCGTCGACCTGAAATCGGGCGGCTACCTGATCGTCGACCAGACCGAGGCGATGACCACGATCGACGTGAATACCGGTGGTTTTGTGGGCGGGCGCAATTTCGCCGACACGATCTTCAAGACCAACCTGGAAGCCGCGCACGCCATCGCGCGCCAGCTGCGCCTGCGCAACCTGGGCGGCATCATCATCCTCGACTTCATCGACATGGAAAACAACGAGCACCGCAATGCCGTCCTGGCGGAGCTCAAGAAGACGCTGTCGCGCGACCGCACCAAAGTGTCGGTCAGCGGCTTTTCGGCGCTCGGCCTGGTCGAGATGACGCGCAAGCGTACGCGCGAGTCGCTGGCCCACATCCTGTGCGAACCCTGCCCGGCCTGCAGTGGCAAAGGGCAGGTCAAGACCTCGCGCACGATCTGTTACGAGATCCTGCGCGAGCTGCTGCGCGAAGCCAAGCAGTTCAATCCGCGCGAGTTCCGCATCCTGGCGTCGCAGGAAGTGGTCGATTTGTTCCTGGAAGAAGAGTCGCAGCACCTGGCCATGCTGGGCGACTTCATCGGCAAGAAGATCTCGCTGCAGGTCGAGCGCAGTTATCATCAGGAACAGTACGACGTCATCCTGATGTGAAGTTTTTACGCCAGCTTCGACGGCTGCATCGAGCGTGAATGTCATACTGTTCAGTTATGTTGCTCGGGCAGGACAGTACTATTAAAAATATGGTTGAGGGCAACGCAAAACGCTAGTTTGGACTACAATTTGTGACAATCTGCGGAATTTGAGAGTTGGCGGTAGCGCCCCGCGTGAGCGATGCGCTCGCGCTGGCAGCCAGCTGACCGGAAGGCCGTCCGCAAATCCTGAAACACGCTGGCGGCGTCGGTGTTAAAACTGGCAGGCGACCGTAAGAGACAATGAATCTACCTCTCGTTCCACCCGACTTGCTTGCCAGGTCGGACAAGATCCTGTTCATCGCCCACCTGGCGCTGGGCGACTACACCTATCTGCAGAACTGTTTTGCGGCGTTCGCGCGTGCCTATCCGCACCTGAAACTGCATCTGTGGGTCGATGAAGTGCGGCGTACCAGCGATGCCTCGCAGTGGCCGCACCTGAAAAAGAACGTGCTGTACGATTGGTTGGCCGCCTGCGATTTCATCGACAAGGTGTACGACCAGAATTATTCGCCCGAGCTGTTCCAGGCCTCGATCAAGGATGCGCAGCAGGAGCATTACCCGATCGTCGTCTCGCTGGGCACGCTGCGCCCGCATTTCTACGCCGACCTGGCGCGCGAGATCAGCCCGAGCGGCTTCGTCGCCGGCCTTAAGAAGCCGCTCGGCCTGCTCGGCGTGCATCACTACTTCACCTTCCGCAAGCTGGACGCCAGCCTGAATCCGGACATCGCCGACCGCAGCAGCGCGCCCCACATCAGCGACGTGCACGCGGAATGGTTTCGCATGCTGTTCGGCGTCCAGGTAGCGCCGAGCGAGCGCATTCCCTTCGTTCATATCCCCGACCGCTTCATCGAGGCGGCGCGCGCGCGCGTGACCGAGTGGGGCTTCGACCAGCGCCAGGGCAAGCTGGTGTTCATCAACCCGTTCGCCAAGACCCGCAAGCGCTGCTGGCCGGTCGAGCGCGTGGCCCAGCTGATCGTCGAGATGCGCAACCAGCCGGGCTGGCGCGACGCCTGTTTCATCGTCAACGCGATCCCGCAGGAAGTCGGCCGCGTCAAGGCGATGCTGGTCGAAAACAATCTCGACCGCACCGAGCTGTTTTCCGCCAACGAGAATTTTTTCCAGCTGCCGGCCATGCTCGCCCAGTGCGACCTGATCGTCTCGGTGGAAACCGCCGTGATGCACCTGGCCAACGCGGTCGGCGTGCCGGTGATTGCCTTGATGCGCCAGAAGACGCCGGAGTGGGCACCGGTCGACAAGGCCAACAGCACCGTCATCACCGCGCACCAGCGCCGTGACTGGGTCAAGGCGATCGAGGTGCGCGACGTGGTGCACGCGCTGGCCTGAGGTAGCCTGAGGTGGCCTGAGGCCGCGCATGCCGACAGGGCCGCTTCGCGCGGCCCTTTGTTTTAGCTTATTTCTTCGCCGACGGGAAGAACAGCTGCTCGCCGGCCGGCTTGAACGAGGCGATCTTGGCCTGGCCTTCCGCCGAGGTCATCCAGTCGATCAGCTGCTCGGCGCCCTTGTTGTTGATGCCCTTGTGCTTGGCCGGGTTGACGGCGATGATGCCGTACGGGTTGAACATGCGCTTGTCGCCCTCGACCAGCACCGCCAGCCCGGTCTTGGCCTTGTAGGCGCCGTAGGTGGCGCGATCGGTCAGCGTGTACGCCTTCAGCTCGGCCGCCATGTTCAGCACCTCGCCCATGCCCAGGCCGGCCGAGACGTAGTAGGCGCCGGCCGGCTTGGCCCCGGCTTCCTTCCAGTAATTCTTTTCCATCACGTCGGTGCCGGAATTGTCGCCGCGCGAGATGAATTTCACGTTGCTCGAAGCGATTTTCTTGAACGCCGCCAGCACGTCGTGCGAACCCTTCACGCCGGCCGGGTCAGAGGTCGGGCCGGCGACGATGAAGTCGTTGTACATCACGTCGCGGCGGTCGATGCCCCAACCCTCGGCCACGAACTGGTCTTCCAGCTGGCGCGCGTGCACCAGGCAGACGTCGACGTCACCGTTCTTGCCCAGCTCGAGCGCCTTGCCGGTGCCGACCGCGATCACCTTGACCTGCATGCCGCTTTTGGCTTCGAAAAACGGCAGCAGGTAGCCGAGCAGGCCGGAATTGTCGGTGCTGGTCGTGGTCGACAGGCGCAGCACCTTGTCGTTGACTTCCTGGGCCTGGGCCGGGTTCAAGCCGAACGGCGCGGTGAACGCGAAGGTCAGGGCTGCTGCCAGGATGGCACGGCGTTGCATCATTATTGTTTTCTCCTAGTTTTGAAAGTGCGGAACGGCTCAGCGGTATTCGAGACGGCCGTCGCGCAGCTTGAGCCGCCGCACGCCGGGCATCCCGATCAGGTCCCGGTCGTGGCAGGCGACGATCACGCTGCGGCCGGCCTCGACCAGGGTGGGAATCAATTCGATGACTTGCTCGCGCGCCTGGCCATCCAGGTTGGCAGTGGGCTCGTCGAGCAGCAGCAGCTTGGGTTGCAGCACCTTGGCGCGCGCCAGCGCCACGCGCTGCTTCTCGCCGCCCGACAAGCGCGCGGGGTCATGGTCGCGCAGGTGTTCGACGCCGGCCCAGGCCATCGCCTGCGCGGTGCAGGCGTCGACCTCGGCTTTCGGCATGCCGCGCAGTGCCAGCCCGTAGCCGATGTTGTGCGCGATGCTGGTCGAGAACAGCACCGGATGCTGGTGCACGTAGACGATGCCCTCGCGCAGCGCGCGCGGGAACGGGTGCACGCGCAGGATGTCCTGGCACTCGAAGCGCAGGCTGTCGATCTCGGCGCGCTCCAGTCCGCCCAGCACGCGCAGCAGCGTGCTTTTGCCGGCGCCGTTCATCCCGGTCAGCACGTAGGCGTCGTGGGTGGCGATGTCGAGCACGTCGATGTCGAACAGCAGGCGCTCGCCGTGGCGCTTGCGCAGGCCGCGCACGCCCAGCAGCGCCTTGCGCCGCTCGTCGCGCGGCTGCACGTCCTTGTTGGCGTACAGGCCGGCGGTAATCTCGGAATGGATGCTGATGCTCATGCGCGGCCCCTATGCGCGTCCGCGCGCCGCGTGCGCGTCGCCCTGCAGCAGCATCAGCGCGCCGTTCATCAACAACGCGATCGCCACCAGCACGATGCCCAGCGCGATGCCCTGGGAAAAATCGCCTTTGCTGGTCTCGAGCGCGATGGCGGTGGTAATGGTGCGGGTCTCGCCTTCGATGTTCCCGCCCACCATCAGCGCGCAGCCGACCTCGGAAATGACGCGTCCGAAACCGGACAGCACCGCCGCCATCACGCCGAAGCGCGCCTCGTACAGCACGCGCGCCATCACCTGGCGCCGCCGGGCGCCGAGCGACAGCGCGGTCTCGGCATAGCGCGGGTCGAGCGCCTGCACCGCCGCCAGCGTAAAGGCCAGCAGCACCGGCAGCGCCACCACGCACTGGCCGAGCACGATGCCGGGCTGCGAGAACAGCCACTGCAGGCCGCCCATAGGCCCGTGGTTCGATAACAGCAGGTAGATCAGCAGGCCGATCAGCACGGTCGGCAGCGACAGCGCCGCCTGCGCCAGCCAGATCACGATGCGCCGGCCGCGGAAGCGGTGCATGCCGACCAGGTAGCCGAGCAGGATCGCCGGCGGCGTCGCCAGCAGCAGGCCGGCCAGGCTGGTCTTGAGTGAGACCCAGACGATGCGCCACAAGTCGGCGTCGCCGGAAAACAGCAGGGCAAACGCGCGCAGGGTGGCGTCGATCAGGGACATCAGCGTACGAGGTCGGGTGCGACCGCCGGCGCCGTGGACATCGGCAGCACCGAGGGCCGCGCCGTGCGCGCCGCCTCCAGCGCGTCCAGCAGTTCGGGCTCGAACACCAGGCGCTCGGCGCCGCTGAGCAACAGGAAGTGGCGGCCGCTGCAGCGCGCCAGCAGCGACAGGCCGACCTGCTCGGCGACGCGGTGGCCCATCTGCGTGGTGCCCGAGCGCGACAGCAGGAAGGGAATGCCCATCTGCGCGCCCTTGATCACCATTTCGGAGGTCAGGCGGCCGGTGGTGTAGAACACCTTGTCGGCGCCGCTCATCCCTTCCAGCCACATCAGGCCGGCGATCGCGTCGACCGCGTTGTGGCGGCCCACGTCCTCGACGAACCAGAGCAGCCCGCCGTCCCGGTCGAACAGCGCGCAGCCATGCACCGAGCCGGCCTGCTTGTACACCGACTGCTGGCTGCGGATCGTCTCGACGATGCGGTACACGGTCGACTGCTTCAGCCGCGCCTCCGGCGGCAACTTGATCTGGTCGACTTCGTCCATCAGCCCGCCGAACACCGAGCCCTGGCCGCAGCCGGTGGTCACGACCTTCTTGGCGGTGCGCTCCTCGATATTCTGGATGCCGTGGCGCGTGACCACCGCGACCGCGTCCACCGACCAGTCGACCTGGACTGAGACGATGTCCGCGATGTCGCGCACCAGGCGCTGGTTGCGCAGGTAGCCGAGCGTAAGCGCCTCGGGCGCGCCGCCCAGGGTCATCAGCGTGACCAGCTCGCGCTTGTCGACGTAGACGGTGAGTGGACGCTCGGCCGGAATGTGCAGGGCTGAGCGGCGTCCGCGCTCGTCCAGCGCCGTCACCTCGTGGGTGAGCGGCGCCCCGGCCCGCGACAGCTGCGGACGATAGCGCGGCAAGGATTGTTGCGTGGTCGATCCGTTCATGTTTGCAATTGTGCCATGCTTCCAAGAATCTGGCCGCCACCGTAGGAGCCCTGTGGCGCGACACTGCCGCCCAGGCGCACCCGGATCGCGCAATACTTGAATTCGGGAATCTTGCCGAATGGATCGAGCGCGGCGTTGGTCAACCGGTTGATCGCCGCCTCGTAATAGCAGAACGGCACGAAGATCGCGCCGCGTGGCGAGCCCTCGTCAGCGCGCGCGTACAGCGCCACTTCGCCGCGGCGCGAGGCGATGGTGATCACGTCGCCCGGCTTGCCTCCCAGCGCATCGAGGTCGAGCGGATGCACCAGCGCCACCGGATCGGGCTCGATCGCGTCGAGCACACCGGCGCGCCGCGTCATGCTGCCGGTGTGCCAGTGCTCGAGCTGGCGCCCGGTGATCAATACCAGCGGATAGTCGGTGTCGGGCCGCTCGTCGGCCGGGATGATGTCGGCCGGGACGAAGCGCGCCCGGCCACGCTCGTTGCCAGCGCCGCGGGGGAAGCTGTCGGTGAACACCACCGGCTCGCCGGGATCGCCCTCGGCGCGGCAGGGATAGGTGACCGCGCCGTCCCGCTGCAGCCGGTCCCAGGTGATGCCGGCGATGCTCGGCATCAGCCGGCGCATTTCGTCGAACACCTCGGCCGGACCGGCTTCAATCCAGGCCAGGCCGAGGCGGCGCGCGAGCTGCTGCAGGATCCACAGGTCCTGGCGCGCATCGCCCGGCGGCGCCAGCGCCTGGCGGCCCAACTGCACCACGCGGTCGGTATTGGTGAAGCTGCCGGTCTTTTCGGCAAAGCTCGACGCCGGCAGGATCACGTCGGCCAGGTAGGCGGTCTCGGTCAGGAAGATGTCCTGCACCACCAGGTGCTCGAGCGCGGCCAGCGCTGCGCGCGCGTGGTTGGCGTCCGGGTCGGACATGGCCGGGTTCTCGCCCATGATGAGCATGCCCCGGACACCCTTCGCGCCGCCGGCCAGGATCGCGTCCATGATCTCGACCACGGTCAGCCCCGGTTGCGGATCGAGCGCATGGCCCCAGGCGGCCTCGAAACGGGCCCGCGCATCGGGATCGTCGACCCGCTGGTAGTCCGGGTACATCATCGGGATCAGGCCGGCGTCCGAGGCGCCCTGCACGTTGTTCTGGCCGCGCAGCGGATGCAGGCCGGTACCGGGACGGCCGATCTGGCCGGTCAGCAGCGCCAGCGCGATCAGGCAGCGCGCGTTGTCGGTGCCGTGCACGTGCTGCGATATGCCCATGCCCCACAGGATCATCGAGGCCTTCGAGCTCGCGTACGCGCGCGCGACCTCGCGGATGGTGGCGGCATCGATGCCGCAGATCGGCGCCATCGCTTCCGGGCTGTAGGCAGCCACGTTGGCGGCCAGCGCCTCGAAGCCGATGGTGCGGCTTTCGACGAAGCCGCGGTCGACCAGGTTTTCGGTGACGATCACATGCATCATCGCGTTGAGCAGCGCGACGTCGGTGTCCGGCTTGAACTGCAGGTGGCGCCAGGCATGGCGCGCCAGTTCGGAGCGGCGCGGGTCGCACAGGATCAGCTTGGCGCCGGCGCGCGCCGCGTTCTTCATCCAGGTCGCGGCCACCGGGTGGTTGACGGTCGGGTTGGCGCCGATCACGACGATGACCTCGGCGCGGGTCACGTCCATCACCGGGTTCGACACCGCGCCCGACCCGATCCCTTCCAGCAGCGCCGCGACCGACGAGGCGTGGCACAGGCGCGTGCAATGGTCGACGTTGTTCGAGCCGAAGCCGGTCCGCACCAGCTTCTGGAACAGGTAGGCTTCTTCGTTGCTGCCCTTGGCCGAGCCGAAGCCCGCGAGCGCGCGCGCGCCGTACGTGTCGCGTATGCGGGCGAGCGCGCCCGCGGCCGCGTCGAGCGCCTCGTCCCAGCTGGCTTCGCGGAACACTTCCATCACGCGGGACGGGTCCATGTCCAATTCGCCGCGCTTGGGCACGCCTTCGCGCCGGATCAGCGGCGTCGTCAAACGGTGCGGGTGGTGCACGTAATCGAAACCGTAGCGCCCTTTCACGCACAGGCGGCCGTGGTTGGCCGGGCCGTCGCGCCCCTCGACGCTCAGGATGCGCTCGTCCTTGATGTTGTAGGTCAGCTGGCAGCCGACGCCGCAGTACGGACAGACCGAATCGACCTGCCGGTCGGGTTCGACGAGCGCCGCGCCGCGCGCCGGGGCCAGGGCGCCGGTCGGGCAGGCCTGCACGCATTCGCCGCAGGCCACGCAGGTGGACGCGCCCATCGGGTCGTCCTGGTCGAACACGATCTTCGCGTTCTCGCCGCGCAGGGCCAGGCCGATCACGTCGTTGACCTGCTCGTCGCGGCAGGCGCGCAGGCAGCGCGTGCACTGGATGCAGGCGTCCAGGTTGACGGCAATCGCCGCGTGGCTGGTATCGGGCGCTGGCTGCGCGCGCGTGGCCGGAAAGCGCGGCTTGCCGACGCCGAGCCTGGCCGCCCACGCATCCACCTCATTATGGCGGGTGGTTGCGCGCTCGGGCAGGTCGCTCATCAACAGTTCCAGCACCATCGTACGGGCCTTGACGGCGCGCTCGCTGTTGGTCGTCACCTTCATGCCCGGCGCCGGCCGGCGGCAGCAGGACGGCGCCAGCACGCGTTCGCCCGCGATCTCGACCACGCAGGCGCGGCAATTCCCGGCCGGCTCGAGGCCGTCCTTGTGGCACAGGTGCGGGAGCGCGACGCCTTCGCGCGCGGCCACCTCGAGCAGGGTCTCGTGCGCCAGCGCCTGGACCGCGCGGCCGTCGAGCTCAAAAGCGACGGTTTGCAGGCTGGCGTTCATGGTTGCCCTCCTTGTTGCAGCTCATTTTCCAGCTCATGCGGGAAGTACTTGATGACGCAGTCGAACGGGTTGGGCGCGGCCTGCCCGAGGCCGCAGATCGAGGCGTCGCGCATCACCTGCGACAGCTCGCCGAGCAGCGCAATATCCCACGCCGGCCGTTCCATCAGCGCGACGGCCTTGGCGGTGCCGGCGCGGCAGGGCGTGCACTGGCCGCAGGATTCATCCTTGAAAAAGCGCAGCGTATTCAGCGCGGCCGCCCTGGCGCTGTCGCGGTCCGAGAGCACCACCACCGCGGCCGAGCCGATGAAGCAGCCGTAGGGTTGCAGCGTGTCGAAGTCGAGCGGGATGTCCGCCAGCGCGGCCGGCAGGATGCCGCCCGAGGCGCCGCCCGGCAGGTAGGCGTAGAACGCATGGCCGTCCTGCATGCCGCCGCAGTACTCGTCGAGCAGTTCGCGCATCGTGATGCCGGCCGGGGCCAGCTTGACGCCGGGCGCGCGTACCCGGCCCGAAACCGAGAACGAGCGCAGCCCGCGCCGGCCGTGACGGCCATGGCCGGCGAACCAGGCGGGACCGCGTTCGAGGATGTCGCGCACCCAGTGCAGCGTCTCGAAGTTGTGCTCGAGCGTGGGCCGGCCGAACAGGCCGACCTGAGCGACGTAGGGCGGTCGCAGGCGCGGCATGCCGCGTTTTCCCTCGATCGATTCGATCATGGCCGACTCCTCGCCGCAGATGTAGGCGCCGGCGCCGCGCCGCAGCTCGATGCGCGGCATGGTTGACAGCGGCGGATCGACGCGCAGCCGGTCGAGTTCGGCCTGCAGCATGGCGCGCAAGCCATGGTATTCGTCGCGCAGGTAGATGTAGATGGCCTCGATGCCGACCGCCCACGCGGCGATCAGCGCGCCTTCGAGGAAGCGGTGCGGGTCGCGCTCGAGGTAGACGCGGTCCTTGAAGGTGCCGGGTTCGCCCTCGTCGATGTTGATCGCCATGAGGCGCGGACCGGGCTCGGCGCGCACGATGCGCCATTTGCGCCCGGCCGGAAAACCGGCGCCGCCCAGGCCGCGCAGGCTCGAGTCTTCCAGCGCCGCGATCACGGACCCGGCGTCGCGCCGTCCTTCGACGCAGTCGCGCAGCAGCCCGTAGCCGCCCTGCGCGCGGTAGGCGGCGAGATCGGCGTGGCCGGCATGCACGTGGCTGGTCTCGCGCGCCGCCGCCTTGGCCAATACCGCCTCCGGCCTTGCCTGCGCCAGCGGCTGCCGGCCGACCAGCACGGCCGGCGCCCCCTCGCAGCGGCCGATGCAGGCCGCGCCCACGACGCGCACGCCGGCGCCGAGGATGGCCGGCAGCCGCTCCAGCAGCGCCCGTGCGCCCGCCATCTCGCAGGACAGGCCGGCGCATACGCGGACCGTGAGCGCCGCCGCGGGCGCCTGGCCCTCGCGCAGCAGGTCGAAGTGGTGGTAGAAGCTGGCCACTTCGTAGACCTCGGCCTGGCCCAGCCCCAGTTCCTGCGCCAGCGCGGCCAGGTGCGCCGGCGCCAGGCCGCCCCAGCTGTCCTGGATGGCGTGCAGGTATTCGATCAGCAGGTCGCGCCGGCGCGGCGCAGCGCCCAGCAGGGCCTGGATCGCGCGCAGCGCCTGTGGATCGGCTTGCCGGCCCTTGGGCGCCGCGCGCTTGCGCTCGCGGCTCGCCCCTTGCACGGCGATAGGAATGACGGGTGAGGCCATGTCTCCTCCGGATGATCTAATATGATGCCCTGCTCGAGAGCATTCTTTTTCCGAAACCTTGACCGCGCTGTGAGCCTAGCACGCCACGCGGCAGGTAAAAATAGGCTGTATTCACCATATTCGACCGGCGAATGCCGCGCCGATTCCTGCATCATGTTCAAAGTTCACATCCGTCCTCACTGGGAAATCCGCTTCAACAGCGATCCGCCGTTCGACACCGCCACCCTGCTCGGCCTGCTGCTGGGCATCCACGACACCGGCTCGATCGCCGACGCCGCGCGCAACGTCGGCCTGTCCTACCGCTATGCCTGGGGCGTGCTGCGCGAGGCCGAGGCGCTGTTCGGTGAGGCGCTGCTCGAGACCGGGCGCGGGCGCGGCACGCGCCTGACGCCGCTGGCCGAAAAGCTGGCCTGGGCCGACCGCCGCATCGCCGCGCGCCTGTCGCCCACCCTGGCCAGCCTGGCCTCGGAACTCGAGCACGAGCTGGACCAGGTGCGCACCCACGGCCGCGAGCACGGCCGCGAATCGGGCCGAGAATCGGGCCACGACGGCGGCCTGCACCTGCTCCGCATCGACGCCAGCCACGGCTTCGCGGTGGCGGCCCTGACCGATTACCTGGCGCAGCTGGCGCCCCCTGGCAAGATCCCGGTCGCGCTGCGCTACCGCACCAGCCAGGAAGCGGTGGCGGCGCTGGCGCGGCGCGAGTGCGACCTGGCCGGTTTCCACGTGCCGCTGGGCGAGTTCGAAGCGCGCGCGGCCAACTGGTACCTGCGCTGGCTCGATCCGCGCCAGCATTGTCTGGTGCACCTGGCCGCGCGCGACCTCGGACTGCTGGTGGCGCGCGGCAATCCGCTGCGCGTGCAGGGCCTGGATGACCTGGTGCGCCCCGAACTGCGCTTCGTGAATCGCCAGGGCGGCTCGGGCACGCGCATGCTGCTGGAACTGATGCTGGCCGCGCGCGGCATCGGCCAGGACGCCATCAACGGCTGGAACAACGCCGAGCTGACCCACTCGGCGGTGGCGGCCTACATCGCCAGCGGCATGGCCGACGTCGGCATCGGCATGCGTACCGCGGCCGAGCATTTCAAGCTCGAGTTCATCCCGCTCGCGCGCGAGCGCTACTTCTTTGCGCTGCGCAGCGACGCCCTGCACGACCCGCTGATGGCGCGCGTGCTGGACATCCTGCGCAGCGACGACTTCCACGCGCGCGTGGCCGCCCTGCCCGGCTACGACGCGGCCCGCACCGGCCGCATCGACGGGCTCGACCAGGCCTTCAATGCAGCGCCCGACAACCACGACGAGGACGCCCAGACCCATGATTCGTGATCCTGAAACCCTGCAGTTGCTGCAGGAAGGCGTGCGCCGCTTCGTGCGCGCCGTGCTGATCCCGGCCGAGAACGAGGTCGCCGAGCACGACGCGATCCCGCCCGCCATCGTGGCGCAGATGCGCGAACTCGGCCTGTTCGGCCTGGCCATCCCCGAGCAATACGGCGGCCTCGGGCTCACGATGGAAGAGGAAGTGCTGGTGGCGATCGAACTGGCGCAGGCGTCGCCGGCGTTCCGCTCGCTGGTCGGCACCAACAACGGCATCGGCGCGCAGGGCATCCTGATCGACGGCACGCTCGAACAAAAGCAAGCCTGGCTGCCGCGCCTGGCCGCGGGCGAGATCATCGGCGCGTTCGCGCTGACCGAGCCGGATTCGGGTTCGGATGCGGCCTCGCTGCGCACCACTGCGGTCCGGGAGGGCGACGAGTACGTCATCAACGGCAGCAAGCGCTACATCACGAATGCGCCCGAAGCCGGCGTGTTCACGGTGATGGCGCGCACCGATCCTTCCCGGCGCGAGGCCGGCGCGATCTCGGCGATCCTGGTCGAGCGCGGCGCACCCGGCCTCTCGCTGGGCAAGATCGACAAGAAGATGGGCCAGCGCGGCGCCCACACCTGCGACGTCATCTTCGAGAATTGCCGGGTGCCGGCCGCGAACTTGATCGGCAGCGTCGAGGGCATCGGCTTCAAGACCGCGATGAAGGTGCTCGACAAGGGCCGCCTGCACATCGCCGCGGTGTGCGTCGGCGCGGCCGAGCGCATGCTGGGCGACGCCCTCGCCTATGCCATGCAGCGCAAGCAGTTCGGCCAGCCGATCGCCGAATTCCAGCTGGTGCAGGCCATGCTGGCCGACAGCCGCACCGAGATCTACGCCGCGCGCAGCATGGTGCTCGACGCCGCCCGCAAGCGCGACGATGGCCTGGACGTGAGCCTGGAGGCGTCCTGCTGCAAGCTGTTCGCGGCCGAGATGTGCGGGCGCGTGGCCGACCGCGCGGTGCAGATCCACGGCGGCGCCGGCTACCTGGCCGACTACGCAGCCGAGCGCTTCTACCGCGACGTGCGCCTGTTCAGGATCTACGAGGGCACTTCGCAGATCCAGCAGCTGGTCATCGCGCGCAAGATGATCCGCGAGGCGCAGTCATGATCGACGTCGCTGGGTTCGATGTCGCTGGGTTCGACGTCCCTGAGCTGCTGGCCGGCCTGCCCGCGCGCATCGACGCGATCCCGCGCCTGCATGCCGCGCGCACGCCCGATGCGCCGGCGCTGACCGAGCTTGGGCGCACGCTGTCGTACCGCGCGTTGGCCGACGCCGTCGACCGCCTGGCCGGCCTGCTGCGCGAGCGCGGCGTGCGCCGCGGCGACCGCGTGCTGCTGGTCAGCGAGAACTGCGCGGCGCAGGTCGCGGCGATCTTCGCGGCCGCCACGCTGGACGCCTGGATCGTCAACGTCAACGCGCGCCTGTCCGCGCCCGAGCTGGAGGCGATCCGCGCGCACAGCGGGGCGCGCATGGCGATCTACACGACTGCCGTATCGCCCGACGCCCGGGCGCACGCGGCGCAGGCGGGCGCGCACGCGCACGAGGATGCGCTGCTGGGCGATTTCATGGTCGGCCCGTGCGACGGCGCGGCGCTGCCCGAGCCGGACCGCGCCGAGCCGGTGGCCGCGCTGGTCTACACCACCGGCACCACCGGCCAGCCCAAGGGCGTGATGCTCAGCCACCGCAACCTGCTGTACGTGGCCGCGGTGTCGAGCCGCCTGCGCGGCCTGGCGCCGCAGGACCGCGCCTGGGGCGTGCTGCCGGTCTCGCACGTTTACGGCCTGAGCTCGGTGATGCTCGGCACCCTGACCGCCGGCGCCTGCCTGCAGCTGGCGCCGCGCTTCACGCCGGAGGGCATGCTGGCCGCGATCCGCAACGATGACGACTGCGGCGGCTTGACCATCGTGCAGGGCGTGCCGGCGATGTACGCGCGCCTGCTCGAACACCTGGGCGGCGCCGCCCGGCCGGCATCGACGCTGCGCTTCGCTTACGCCGGCGGCTCGCCGCTCGATCCCGCGCTCAAGGCCCAGGTCGAGGCCGCGCTCGGCGTCCCGCTGCACAACGGCTATGGCCTCACCGAAGCCGCGCCGACCGTCAGCCAGACCCGCCTGGCCGCGCCACGCGCCGACACCTCGGTCGGCTATCCGATCCCGGGCGTCGAGGTGCGCATCGTCGACCGCGACGGGGAGAATGCCGGCAGCGAGGCCGGCGAGCTGTGGGTGCGCGGCCCGAACGTCATGCAGGGCTATTACCGTGCGCCGGACCTGACCGCCCAGGCGCTGCGGCCCGGAGGCTGGCTCAACACCGGCGACCTGGCGCGGCGCGATCCGGACGGCGCGCTGTTCATCGTCGGCCGCACGCGCGAGCTGATCATCCGCTCCGGCTTCAACGTGTTCCCGCTCGAAGTCGAGACCGTGCTCAACGCGCATCCGGCGGTGACGCAGTCGGCGGTGGTCGGGCGCGCGGTCGCGGGCGGCGAGGAAGAGGTCGTGGCCTTCGTGCAGCCGGCCCCGCACGCACGCGTGACGCCGGACGAGCTGCACGCCTGGGCCGTCGCCCGCCTCGCGCCGTACAAGCGGCCGGGCCGCATCGTACTGATGGACAGCCTGCCGGCTGCCGCGACCGGCAAGGTGCTCAAGCACGTGCTGAAGGCGATGGCGGACAGCGCATGACCACGCGCTAGCGCCGTCTCTTCTTCCAGTTGTAATCCGGACCCGTCACGTCGACACCCGGATGCCCCACCACGTCCGGATGCTCCGAGCACATGGTGATGAAGCGCACGCCCTCGCCCGCGCGCTGGCGCCGCCGCAGGTCTTCCATGAAACCCAGCGCGGCGGTCATCTCGCTGGTATCGAACCGCTGCGCGTGCGGCGTGCTGGCAGCTTCGTCGACGATCGTCCAGTACACCATGTACATCTTGCCTCCCCGTTTTGGATAATGAATCCCCTTCACGATGTGGGCGAAGGCCTCGACTGTCAAGTCGCCGCCGGCGCAAGAAGGGCGCCGGGACAGTACCGGGTCAGCGATCTATGTTGAGCTGGAAATAGATAAGACCGACACTGCGTAGGACTTGTCCTAAATCGTCCCTATATGTTCGCTGGACCACAAAAGAAGCTGTGTTCGCCGACTAGGCTTAAGCCTTGTATTAATACGCAGGGAAGGCCCATGAATCTCAACAATCATATCCAGCCAGCAACCTCGTCGCTCCAGCTCTGGGGCGGCCTCGAATGTACCGTCAATCGCGTCCGCGACAATTACTTCTCCCAGATGGACCGCAATGGACACGCCGCACGTCTACAAGACCTGGAGCGTTTCGCTTCGCTCGGCATCCGTGCGATCCGCTATCCGGTGCTGTGGGAACGGACGGCGCCGGACGGCATCGACTCCGCGGACTGGACCTGGTCGGATGAGCGCCTGCCGGTGCTGCAGCAGTTCGGCGTCACGCCGATCGTCGGCCTGGTTCACCATGGCAGCGGTCCGCGCCATACCAGCCTGGTCTCCGACGACTTCCCCGAAAAGCTCGCCGAATACGCCGGCGCCGTGGCGCGCCGCTATCCCTGGGTCGACCACTACACGCCGGTCAACGAGATCTGCACCACCGCCCGCTTCTCCGGCCTGAACGGCGTCTGGTACCCGCACGGCACCAGCGAAGCGACCTTCGTGCGCGCCCTGATCGTGCAGTGCAAGGCGACCGTGTTGGCGATGCGCGAAATCCGTAAGGTGAATCCGAACGCCAAGCTTGTGCAGACTGACGACTTGTCGCGCACCTATGGCACGCCGGAAATGGCCGAGTTCGCCAACTTCTTCAATGAACGCCGCTGGCTCGGCTGGGACATGTTGTGCGGCAAGATCGACCAGGACCATGCGCTGTGGGGCTACCTGCTCGAAGCGGAAGCGACTGCCGAGGAACTGCTCTGGTTTAAGGACAACGCCTGCCCGCCCGACATCATGGGCGTCAATTATTATGCGACCAGCGAACGCTGGCTCGACCACCGCATCGAACGCTATCCGGAAAACCGCCGCACCAGCTACCGCGGCACCCCCCACGCCGACATCGAATGCCCGCGCGTGCTGGCCACGCCGACGCCCGGCATCGGCCCGCTGCTGCAGGAAACCTGGGACCGCTACGGCCTGCCGATCGCGATCACCGAAGCCCACATCGACGCCAACCGCGAAGACCAGCTGCGCTGGCTGGTCGAAATCTGGAACGCCGCCAAGAAGGTTCAGCAGGGCGGCGCCGACATCCGCGCGGTCACGGTCTGGGCGCTGCTCGGCTCGTACGACTGGAACTGCCTGGTCACCGAATGCCGTGGCTACTACGAACCGGGCCCGTTCGACGTGCGCGGTCCGCAACCGCGCCCGACCGCGCTCGCCTCGCTGATGCGCGAGCTGGCCACCGGCCGTCCACTGTCGCACCCGGTGCTGCAGGGCCAGGGCTGGTGGCGCCGGCCTGGCCGCTTCTTCGCCAAGCCGGTCGCGACCCGCACCGCGGTGGCCGACATCGCCGACCGCGGCGCGTTCCGTTCGACCTTCCCGCAGCCGATCCTGATCAGCGGCGCCAACGGCACGCTGGGGCGCGCCTTTGCCCGTATCTGCGAACGGCGCAACCTGGCCTGCCACGTGCTCACGCGCCAGGAAATGGATATCACCGATCCGGCGTCGGTCGAGGCCGCCATCGTTCGCTTCAAGCCCTGGGCGATCATCAACGCCGGCGGTTACGTCCGCGTCGACGATGCCGAGCAGGACATCGAGCGCTGCATGCGCGAGAACACGGCGGGCCCGACGGTGCTGGCGCTGGCGGCGATCCGCCACGGCCTGCGCTTCATGACCTTCTCCAGCGACCTGGTGTTCGACGGCGCCAAGGACAGCGCTTACGTCGAGTCCGATCCGGTGGCGCCGCTGAACGTGTATGGCCGCAGCAAGGCGGAAGCCGAACGGCGTGTGCTCGACTCCGACCCGCAAGCGCTGGTCATCCGCACCAGCGCCTTCTTCGGCCCATGGGACGAGCACAACTTCGTCGGGCAGGCGCTGGATGCGCTCGGCAACGGCCGCCCGTTCACCGCGCTGTCCGACCAGACCGTTGCGCCGACCTATGTGCCGGACCTGGTCGACGCCTGCCTCGACCTGTTGATCGACAAGGAATGCGGCATCTGGCACCTCAGCAACGGCGAAGCCATGAGCTGGGCCGACTTGGCGCGGCGCGCCTGCGCGGCAGCCGGCATCGACGCCGGCGGCCTCGAGGAACGCAGCGCTGCCGAGATGGGCCTGGCAGCGGCGCGCCCTGCGTACTGCCCGCTGACCAGCGAGCGCGGCCTGCTGCTGCCATCGTTCGACGACGCGCTGGCGCGCTACCTGCGCGAACGCGAGACCACCGGCGCAGTCGTCAAGCCGGAAGAATCGGCGCACTACGCCAGCTGACGCGCCTGCGTCACACGCATCGAAACCGGGCCACGCAGCCCGGTTTTTTTTCAAATGTTGCAATCCGTTGCTACATTACCAAACGGTAATGTTCGCAAGGTGAGATTGTGTGTGTTTTATATTTACTGTAGGAATTTCGTTCGATACACTACGTTACATAGCGTTACTTAACGCAATTTGGGTGTGATGACATGAAGCTGTATCGGAATGAAATCGGCTGGGCCGAGCATCTCGTCGCCACTGCGACGCCGTCGGTCACCTTGCGATCGGCGGTACCGTCGCACCTGTCGCGTGTGCCGTTCGCGCGCGAGCTGGCCAAGATTCGCCTGCGCGCGCTGCTGCACTGGAAACAGACGCCGGACTGGCTGGCGCTGCTCAATTCGCACCCGGCGTTTTCCGAGTACCTGCGCAATTACCCCAAATTCCTGTACAAGATCTACCGCCCCTACGTCAGCCATGCCTTGACCCCGAGCCAGCGCCTGGAGACGATCCGCGCGCACTACGGCTTCATGTTCCGCCGCGGCCTCGGCCAGACCATCGCGCGCGCGAGCCTGGGACCGGTGGTATTGGCCGAAGTGGCCGGCAAGAGCGGCCTGCCCTACCAGGTCCAGCTGCGCACCGTGAACATGTTCGAACGCGAAGGCGACCTGACGCTGCAGCTGGCCCAGGACGGCAAGGTGCTGTACACGGTGGCGTTCGCGGTGGCGCCGCGCGACGGCGTAGCGGCGATCAGCATCGGCTGCATCCAGGGCGGCAAGACCGAGGATGCGCGCGAGGCCATCCGCACCGCCACCCGCGACCTGCACGGCATGCGTCCCAAGCAGCTGATGGCCAGCCTGGTGCAGCAGCTTGGCCACGACTACGGCTGCGAACGGATGGTGATGGTCTCGAACCGCAACCGCGTGATCTACAAGGCGCTGCGCTGCGGCCGCGTACTGGCCGACTACGACCAGCTGTGGACCGAGCTGGGCGCGCGCGCGCGCGCGGACGGCGACTTCGAACTCGATTGCGCGCCGCTGGCGGCGCCGGATTTGGAGCAGATCGCTTCCAAAAAGCGCTCCGAGGCGAAAAAGCGCTACGAACTGGTGCGCGCGATGGCGCTGCAGGTGTCGGTCGGTCTGCGCGCGCGCGCGGCAGGCGCGGACTGACGCCAGCGCGCCCTCGACACACCCTCAGCGTCCGCTCTGCGCGAACTGGCTGGCACTCGCCGCGGTCGGCTCGTTCGGCAGCGCAGCCGGCGCAGCGTCGACGAAGCGGACGATCGCGTCGCGCGTCAGGGCCTGGCCCTTGGCGTTGCCCCACAGGATATGCCCGACGCCCGGGAATAGCTGGCTGCGCGCGATCGGATACACACCAAAATACTGCATCGCCAGGCCGCGCGGAATGTAGCTGCATTCGCCCATGAGCAGCAGGACCGGCGCCTTCAGGCTGCGCAAATCGGGCGTCGGCGCGGCGATCGCGTCGTGGTTGATGGCGACGTTGGCCAGCAGGTTGAAGCGCTCGGCCCGGAAGCTGTCGAGCAGCGCCGTATCTCCCTTGCAGAAACCCGATGACACCAACAGGTGCTGCACGTCCGGCGCGTACAGGTTGATCAGCTCCTCCTGGCGTACGAAGCCGTTCCCCCGCGGCAGCAGGGTCGCCAGCAGCGCGCGTGGCGCCGCGATTTTCGCGATCACGGCGCGGCTCGGCGTATCGGTCGCATCGGGCGCGCGTGTCGTCTTCTCCGCCATCGTGCGCGCGATCGAGACTTCGCCACCCGGCAAGCGGCCCGGCTCGGACAGGACGACGTGCGTCACGCGTTTGCGCACGTCATCCCTGGCCAGCGCCGAAGTCACCAGTGTCGCGCCATACGACTGCCCGACCAGCACCGCCGGCTTGTCCACCCGGGCCAGCACCGCCGCCAGGTCCTTGACGTTGTTCTCGTGCGTATAGCCGGCCGGGTCGCCCAGCGGCGAGCGGCCCGCGCCGAACTGGTCGTAGATCACCACGTCGAACCCGGCATGTGCGAAGCCGGCAAAGAAATCGCGGTCGAAGTCGCGTAGATAAGCACCCGGTCCGCCATGCACGAAGACCAGCGCAGCGTGGCGGTCCGTGGCCGAATCCGCGGCGTAACGATAGACGGCGACCTGGCGCCCGTCATGGGTCGGCCACAGTTGGACCGACGCGTCGGCCGGCACCGGCGGCAGCGTCGACGGCGCCAGCGGCACCAGCACGTAAACCAGGCAAGCCAGCGCCAGCCCCATCGCGACGCCGCTCCAGACGGCGGCGCGCCGGCCCTGGCGTGCGCGCCGCCGCCACAGGAACCATGCGGCGCCCAAGGCTGCGGCAAAGGCCGGATAGCCATATGCGGCGCCACAGCTCAGCCATAGTACGATCAGGAAGACCAGCCACACTGCCAGAATGGCCAGCGGATAGCGCGCCAGCCCGAAAGCCTTTTTCAGAATGTTTTTCATGATTGAAAGCATTGATTGCAATGCCGTACATTCTAGTTAAAGGCTGATTCCGGGAAACTTTTTTAAGACAGGCTGCGCGATTCGAGGCATGAGTTGCATGGCGTTGCCCGGCGTATCGAATTGTCGCGCTTGTGTATCGTGACGAGGCCGTGCCGACGGATGGCTAGAATCGAGCTCCCGCCACCCGACCGAAGAGGAAACCATGATAATCCTGCGATGGCCGCCACGCCCGATCCTGCTCGGCGCGCTGTGCGCCGCACTGCTCGGGGCCGTACCCGGCGCTTCGGCGAGCGTAGACACCTCGCCCAAGCCGGGCGGCGTCTACAAACTCAAGCCCGGCATCTATGTGGCGCAGGATTCGGCCTGCGCCTCGGCGCCGAACGCCGCCATCCGCCAGTACGACGGCCGCGGCATCGCCAGCGCGCACACGCGCGCATGCACTGCCAAGGTACGTGTCCGCAAAGGCCAGCGCTATACGGTCGACCAGACCTGCATCGACGCCGGCGCCGGCCCCGGCCGCCGTGAAGTCCAGCGCCAGCAGGTCTGGGTACGGGATGCGCTGACGTTCACCCAGACCATCGGCGCCAATGCGACGACGTATCGCTATTGTCCGGCGTACCAGTTGCCGCCGGATCTGCGCAACGCGGTGCCTTGAACTTTTTGGGTCACGCCGCCACCGGCGCCAGGATCGGCGCCAGCTCCGACCACACCCGCTCCACACTCATCTTGTTCATGCAATCGTGGTGGCCGAGCGGGCACTCGCGCTGGCGACAAGGCGAGCACTCGAGGTGCAGCGAGATGGTGCGCGACACCGCCGACAGCGGCGGCGCGTAGCTCGGATCGGTCGAGCCGTACAGGCCGATCACCGGGCGGTTCAGCGCCGATGCGATGTGCAGCAGGCCGGAATCGTTCGAAACCATGGCGCTGGCTTGCGCGGTCAGCGCGATCGCCTCGTCGAGCGTGGTCAGGCCGGCCAGGTTGAGCACCGAGCCGGCGGCGGCGCCGGCGTAGGCTTGCACCTGTTCGCAGGTGGCGCGGTCGTTCGGCGAGCCGAGCAGCGCCACCTGCACGCCCGGCAACGCCTTGACCACGCGCGCGGCCAGTTCGCCGTAATGCGCCGGCGGCCAGCGCTTGGCGATGCCGAACTCGGCGCCCGGCGCGAACGCGACCAGCGGCCGGTCGCGCGCGATGTCCAGGCGGCGGCAGATCGCTTCGGTCTCTTCGCTGGCCACGATCAGCGTCGGCCGCGGCAAGCCGCTCGGCGCGGCCGGCGCGGGCGCATCGGCCAGCGCCGCGTAGAACGGCACCATCGAGCGCTGCGGCTCGTCGTGGTGCATCACGTTGATCATCCCGTAGCGCATCTCGCCCTTGTAGCCGACCCGGTTCGGAATACCGGCCAGCCAGGGGATCAGCGCATACTTGAGCGTGTTCGGCAGCACGTAGGCGGCGTCGTAGCCGCGCTGGCGCAGGCTGCGCGCGGTGCGCAGGCGTTCGCCCAGCTGCAGCGCGCGGTGGCGGAACGGCGTGACCATGATGTGGTCGGCCTCGCGGATGCGGCGCCACACCGGCACCACCTGCGGCGGCGCCAGCACCTCGATGACGCGTTCCGGGTGGGCCTGCTTGAGCAGGCGCAGCAGAGGCTGGGCCATGACGGCGTCGCCGATCCAGTTCGGCGAAATCACAAGGGTGCGCGGCTGCTTGCTCATTGCATTTCCACCGCGTTGGCGAACTGCAGCCGGTACAGGTTGGCGTACATGCCACCCAGGGCCAGCAGCTCGTCGTGCGTGCCCTGCTCGACGATGCGGCCATGCTCCATCACGACGATCCGGTCGGCGCGTTCGATGGTCGACAGGCGGTGCGCGATCACGAAGGTAGTGCGGCCGGCCATCAGCGTATCGAGCGCGGCCTGGACCGCGCGCTCGGATTCGTTGTCGAGCGCCGAGGTGGCTTCGTCCAGGATCAGGATCGGCGCATCCTTGTAGATCGCGCGCGCGATCGCCACGCGCTGGCGCTGGCCGCCCGACAGGCGCAGGCCGTTCTCGCCGATCACGGTGTCGACGCCGTCCGGCAGGCGCGCCACCACGTCGTCGAGGTGGGCGGCGCGGATCGCCGAACGCAGGCGCGCCTCGTCGATGTGCTCGGCGCCGTAGGCGATGTTGGCGCGCAGCGTGTCGTCGAACAGCACCACGTTCTGGCTGACCAGCGCCAACTGGGCGCGCAGCGAGGCCATCTTGATGTCCTGGTAGGGCACGCCGTCGAGCAGGATGCGGCCCGACTCCGGCTCGTAAAAGCGCGTGACCAGGTTGACGAAGGTCGACTTGCCGCCGCCCGACATGCCGACCAGCGCCACGGTCTGGCCCGGGCGCGCTTCGAGCGACACGTGATCCAGCGCCGGCGCCAGGGCGTTCGGGTAGCGGAACACGACGTTTTCGAAGGTCACGCGTCCCTGCGCGCGCGCGAGCGTGCGCGTGCCCGGGTCGGGTTCGGCCGGGGCGTCGATCAGTTCGAACACGGTCTCTGCGGCGGCGATCCCGCGCTGCATCGGGCCGTTGACCTCGGCCAGCGCCTTGAGCGGCGTGAGCAGCAACAGCATCTGGGTGACGAAGCGGAAGAATTCGCCCGAGGTCATGCCGGCCTTCAGCGCCAGCAGGATCACCACCGACAGCGCCAGCGAGGTGGCGATCTGGGTGATCGGCGTGGTCGCGGCGAAGGCGACCGTCATGCGCTGCGAGAAGCCGCGCAGGGCTTCGCTGCGCTGGAAGAAGCGGCGGCTTTCGTGGCGCTCGCCGGAGAACACGCGGATCACCTGGTGGCCGCGGGTGGCTTCCTCGACCACCTGGGTCATCTCGGCGGTGACGCGCTGGTTCTCGCGGTTCAAGTGGCGCAGGCGCTTGCTGGTGGTGCGCGTGATGACGGCGGTCAGCGGGACGACCACCAGGGCCACCGCGGTCAGCAGCCAGTTCTGCCACAGCAGCGCGGCGACCAGGCCGATCACGGTCAGCGTGTCGCGCACCGCCGAGACGAACACCGAGTTGATCATGTCGACCACCTGGCGCACGTCGCCCACCACGGTATTGATGATCTTGCCGGTCGACTCTTCATGGAAGCGCCCCACCGGCAGGCGCAGCAGGCGGTCGAACATCTGGGCGCGCATGTCGTTCGTCACCCGGCTGACGATCCAGTTGTTGTAGTACGCGGTGCCGAAGGTGCCGATGCCGCGGATCAGGAACAGCGACACCAGGCCGACCGGGATATACCAGAGCGGGAAGCCGGGCGGCTGCTTGAAGCCCTCATCCGTCAGCACCTGCAGGCCCCAGGCCAGCAGCGGCTGGGTGACCGCGGTCAACGCCATCGCGAGCAGCGACAGGAAAGCGCGCCCGCGATACGGTTTGACCAGGGCCCAGAGGCGCTTGATGATGACACTGTTATCCAATTTTTTCTTTCGCATTCAGGCAGAAGCCCATGAGCATGAAGACCATGAGCGCGTAAAACAGGCTGCCCGTCACAGACCAGAAGATCACCTCGGTCAAGCCGAAGCAAACATAGCCGGACACTACCAACGCACCGGCCAGCGCGGCCGCGAACTGCGGCGCACGCATCCCGCCGCCCAACTGGCGCAGGAAGAACAGGCCGGGTGCGGCCAGGATCGCGGTCCAGGTGACGAAGCCGACCACACCGCCGGTCGCCAATTCCTGCAATGCGTCATTATGCAGGTGCGGCAGCGTAAGCACCATGGGATCGAGGAGTCCGTGTTGCGCATACTCGGCAAGACGTGCGCGGCAAGCGGCAAAATCCATGCCGAACAGCGGATGCTCGCCGATCAGCATGACCGCGCCCTTCCACAGCTCGAGGCGGGTGCCGACGTTGGTCCATACGTTGCCGCCTTCGTACCAGATGCGCGCATCGTCGATGCCCTGGACGAAGCGCTGCTGCACGCCGAGCGCCGGCACGAACCAGGCCGCGCCCAGCATGCCGGCGCTGGCCGCGAGCAGCACGCGCGCGCGCGCGCCGTCGAGCGAGCGCGCATGGCGCAGCAGCAGCACGGCCGCCGGGACCAGCGCCAGCCAGCCGCCGCGGGTGCCGGTCAGCACTGACGCCGCCAGGCCACCCAGCGCACCCAGGCTGGCCAGCAGGGCCTGGCGTGGCTGGTGGCGCAGGTCGATCGCGGCCGTCAGCGCCAGCAGGCCCAGCAGCACGGACAAGTCGCCGAAGGTGATGGCGTTGATCAGGCCGCCCGGGCGGTCGACATGCAGGCCGAAACGCTGCCAGGCGACGAACGGCAGCGCGGCCAGCGCCCCGGCGCTCACGCCACACCACAGCGCGCGACGCGACGGATGCGCCGCCAGCAACACGAGCATGGCGCTGCACGCGAAGAACATTCGCGCCGGTTTTTCCACTGAACTCATGGCCGCTCCACGCACCAGCGTGGACGCCAGCACGTACAGGAAATGCAGCAGGAAGGCTAGCACGACCCACCGTACCTGCGGCCAGTGGCGCACGAGCGCATCGCGGCACGGTTTGAACAGAATCAAGCTACTTGCCAGGAACAGGAAACTAACGACGCTGACGCCGGATCGAGTGACAAGGCTTACAAAAGGTAACAGAAATGCCAGGGCGCCTATCCAGATCGATGCTGGCTCCCTCATCTGCGTCGAATTACTGTTCATCTATATTCTTGTGGGATACTCTTGCCCTTGATACAGCAGTGTACATCGGACCTTATGCAGCAGGCACAGACAATCTCGGTCGTGATCACCACCTACAACCGGCCAGACGCGCTGGAAGCGGTGGTGCGGGCATGTTTCATGCAGAACGACAAGAATTTTGAAATCATTATCGCTGATGATGGCTCGACTGCCAACACGCAAGCCTGCGTGAAACAGCTGGCAGCCGTGGCGCCGATGTCAATACAACATGTATGGCAACCCGACATGGGTTTTCGGGCGGCGATGGCGCGCAATTGCGGCACCTTGGCGGCGCGCGGCGAGTACATCGTGTTCCTGGACGGCGATTGCATTCCGCAGCGCGACTTCATCGCGCGCCACCGCGCCTTGTCCCAGCCGGGCTGCCTGGTCTCGGGCAGCCGGATCCTGATGAGCGAGCGCCTGACGCGGCGCGTGTTGGACGAACACGTCGATATCGCCGGCGCCGGCGCGGCGGCCAAGCTGCGCTGGCGCCTGGCGGGCGATTTGAACAAGACGCTGCAGCCGCTCGGCCTGCGCTGGCCCGACCTGGGCCGCACCAAGCGCACCTTCAGCTGGCGCCGCATCAAGAGCTGCAACCTGGGCGTGTGGCGCAGCGACCTGGAACGCGTGAACGGTTTCGACGAAAGCTTCGTCGGCTGGGGCTACGAGGATTCGGACCTGGTGCTGCGCCTGTTCCACGCCGGGGTGGCGCGCAAGGATGGCGCCTTCGCGACCGAAGTCTTTCATTTATGGCATCGCGAAGCGCAACGCGACCAGGAAACCAGCAACCGCGCCGTGGTGCTGGAGCGCGCCGAAAGCAAGCTCACGCAGGCCACAATCGGCCTGCGTGAGCACGCGGCTTAATACTCGACCGTCACCTCTTTCGCCCCCAGCTGCAGCTCGAGCGCCTGCTTGAGCTCGTCGGACGGCGCCACGCGCCAGCCATCGCCCAGCTGCATGATGCACGGGATGCCCTGCGGCGCGATGCGCAGGCTGACCGGCAAGCCGTCGTGCTGGCGGTAGGGCTGCAGGATCTCGGCCAGCTTGGCCGTGTTGGCGGTGCAGGCCAGGTCCATCTCCAGCTTGTGGCCGTACTGCACGCGCGCGGCGGCGATGTCGAACACCTTTTCGGCCGTGATGCGCAGGCCGCCGTTGAAGCGGTCTTCCGACACTTTACCCACCACCAGCAGGAACTCGTCCTCGCGGAAGAAGTTCTTGTTCTGCTCCAGCAGCTCGTTGTAGATCGTGACCTCGACCACGCCGGTCTTGTCGTCCAGCGAGACGATCAGGATCTTGCCGCGCTGGGTCATCTGGGTGCGCACGCCGGTGATCACGCCGCACAGCATGCGCGGATCGCGCGACGGCTCCAGGTCCTTCAGCTTGGTCTTGGCGAAGCGCCGCACTTCCTGCGCGTACGAGTCGAACATGTGGCCCGACAGGTAAAAGCCGAGCGCCAGTTTCTCTTCTTTCAGCTTCTCGCGGTCGGTCCAGGGCGTCGCCTTGACGTATTCCGGCGGCGCCACCAGGTCCGAATCGTCGCCACCGAACAGGCTGACCTGGTTGGCAGCAGCAGCAGCCTGGCCGGCTGCTTCCATCGCGAAGCCCACCGAGGCCAGCAGCACCGCGCGGTCGACGCCGAAGCAATCCATGGCGCCGGCGCGGATCAGCGATTCGATCGTGCGGCGGTTGATCTGCTTGCGGTCGACGCGCAGGCAGAAGTCGAACAAATCCTTGAACTTGCCACTGTCCCTGCGCGCGGCGATGATCGCCTCGATCGCGCCCTGGCCGGCGCCCTTGACGCCGCCCAGGCCATAGCGGATGTTGCTGACCTGCTTGCCGGTGACCGAGCGTGGCGGGCCTTCCGGCGTGAAGCGGAACTGCGATTCGTTGACGTCCGGCGGCAGGATGGTCAGCTTGCAGACCTCGATCGAATCCTCGACCAGGATCTTGATCTTGTCCGTGTCTTCCATCGCCAGCGACATGTTGGCGGCCATGAACGCGGCGGTGTGGTGCACCTTCAGGTACGCCGTGTGGTACGACAGCAGCGCGTAAGCGGCCGCGTGCGACTTGTTGAAGCCGTAGCCCGCGAACTTCTCCATCAGGTCGAAGATCTCGTCGGCCTTTTGCGTCGACAGGCCGTCCTTGGCGGCGCCGGCGCGGAAGATTTCGCGATGCTCGGCCATCTCCTCGGCCTTTTTCTTGCCCATCGCGCGGCGCAGCATGTCTGCGCCGCCCAGCGAGTAGCCGCCGACGATCTGCGCCATCTGCATCACCTGCTCCTGGTAGACCATGATGCCGTAGGTCTCGGACAGGATTGACTCGGTGCGCGGGTCCGGGTAGTCGAACTTCTCTCCGTGCTTGCGCTTGCAGAAGTCGGGGATCAGGTCCATCGGGCCCGGACGGTACAGCGCGACCAGCGCGATGATGTCCTCGAAGCGGTCGGGACGCGCATCCTTGAGCATGCCCTGCATGCCGCGCGACTCCAGCTGGAACACGGCGACGGTTTTCGCTTCCGTCAGCAGCTTGTACGAAGGCCGGTCGGTCAGCGGCAGCGATTCGAGGTTGAAGTTCGCGTCCTGCGGATCGAGCGCTCTAATATAGTTGACGGCGCGGTCGAGGATGGTCAGCGTGGTCAGGCCCAGGAAGTCGAACTTGACCAGGCCGGCCGCCTCCACGTCGTCCTTGTCGTACTGCGAGACCACGCCGGCGTCGCCGCCCTGGGTGTACAGCGGGCAGAAGTCGGTCAGCTTGCCCGGCGCGATCAGGACGCCGCCGGCGTGCATGCCGATGTTACGGGTGATGCCCTCGACCTGCTGGGCCAGGTCGAGCAGCTGCCGCACTTCTTCCTCGTTTTCGAGGCGCTCCTTGAGCAGCGGTTCTTCTTCGATCGCTTCCGCAATCGAGACCGGTTTGCCCGGCTTGAACGGGATCAGCTTGGAGATGCCGTCGCAGAAGGTATAGCCGAAGTCCATCACGCGGCCGACGTCGCGGATCGCGCCTTTCGCGGCCATCGTGCCGAAGGTGGCGATCTGCGAGACCGCGTCGCGGCCGTACAGGTCCTTCACGTGCTGGATCACTAGCTCGCGCTTTTCCTGGCAAAAGTCGATGTCGAAGTCGGGCATCGAGACGCGTTCCGGGTTCAGGAAGCGCTCGAACAGCAGGTTGTATTTGAGCGGATCGAGGTCGGTGATCTTCAGCGCGTATGCGACCAGCGAACCGGCACCCGAGCCGCGGCCCGGGCCGATCGGCACGCCGTTATTTTTACCCCACTGGATGAACTCCGCCACGATCAGGAAGTAGCCCGGGAACTTCATCTTGATGATGGTGTTGTTCTCGAACTCGAGGCGCGCCTCGTAGCGCGGCCGCTCCTTTTCGCGCACGTCCGGATCGGGGAACAGCTGCAGCAGGCGCTCTTCAAGCCCCTTTTTGGTTTCGGCGACCAGGTATTCGTCAATGGTCATGCCCGGGGTCGGGAAGTTCGGCAGCTGCGGCTTGCCCAGCGTGAGCGTGACGTTGCAGCGCTTGGCGATTTCGACCGAGTTGGCGAGCGCGCCCGGCAGATCGCGGAACAGCTCGGCCATCTCGTCCTGCGACTTGAAGCACATGTTCTCGTTGAAGCGGCGCACGCGCTTGGCGTTGGCCAGCATCTCGCCCTCGGCGATACAGACACGCGCTTCGTGGGCGATGAATTCTTCTTTCTTGATGAACTGCACCGGGTGGGTGGCAACCACCGGCAGCCCCAGGCGTCCTGCCAGCGCCACCGAATGGCGCACCTGCTGCTCCTGGTTGGGCTGGCCGGCGCGCTGGATCTCGATGTAGAAATGGCCCGGGAAGATCCGCGCCCAGCGCTGCGCGCAGGCTTCGGCCTTGTCGACGTCGCCATTGTCGATGGCTTGGCCGACGTCGCCGAACTGCGCGCCCGACAGGACGATCAGCGCGCTCGACTGCGGCACGTCCGGCTCGAGCGTCGACACGGACGTGGCCAGCGCTTCCAGCCACTCGACGCGGATCTCGGCCCGGCCTTTGTATTGGTTGGTGAGCCAGGCCTTGGACAGCAGCTCGCAAATCTGCAGGTAGCCGGTCTTGTTCTTGGCCAGGATCAGCAGGCGGAACGGCTTGTCGCGGTTCTCGTCGTTGGTGATCCAGGCGTCGACCCCGACGATCGGCTTGACGCCCTTCCCGCGCGCGGCTTTGTAAAAACGGACCAGGGCGAAGGCGTTGGCCAGGTCGGTCACCGCCAACGCCGGCTGGCCGTCCTTGACGGCGGCCGCGACCAAATCGTCGATGCGGACCAGTCCGTCGACGATCGAGTATTCCGAATGGACGCGCAGGTGGGTAAAAGTCGGGGAAGTCATCTGTGCATTTTACCGCGAGCGGGCCCGGCACGGGGATTGCCGGGCCGCATTGCAAACGCAGGCGTGGCGCATTTACCAATCAAATCGGGCCGGCTTGACGGCCGGCGCCGAGATGCTTTATACGCTTCATTTCGACGCACGCTGACTTATAATAGCGGGCTTGTCTTCCGCATCGAACGCCCACCACCATGCACGTCAACATCGCCGCCTATAAATTCATCACGCTCGACAACCTCGAAACATTGCGCCCGCAATACCAGGCGCTGTGCAATGAGCTCGGCCTCAAGGGCACGGTGTTGCTGACGCCGGAAGGCATCAACATGTTCGTGTCCGGCCCGCGCGAAGCGATCGACCAGTACCTGGCGTGGGTGCGCAGCGACGAACGCCTGGCCGACCTCGAAGTCAAGGAGAGCTTGTCGAACGAGCAATCGCACCGCCGCATGCTGGTGCGCATCAAGAAAGAAATCATCACGATGCGCATGCCGCTGATCAAGCCCGAACTCGGCCGCGCGCCCTTCGTCGAAGCGAAAACGCTCAAGCGCTGGCTCGACCAGGGCCACGACGACGCCGGCAAGCCGGTGGTGATGCTCGACACCCGCAACGATTTCGAAGTCGACGTCGGCACCTTCGACAACACGGTCGACTACCGCATCAAGAAGTTCACCGAGTTTCCAGAGGTGATCGCCGCGCACAAGGACGACTTCGACGGCAAGACCGTGGTCACCTTCTGCACCGGCGGCATCCGTTGCGAAAAAGCCGCAATCCACATGCAGAACATCGGCTACGACAACGTCTACCAGCTCGAGGGCGGCATCCTGAAATATTTCGAGGAAGTCGGCGGCGACCATTACAGCGGCGACTGCTTCGTGTTCGACTACCGCACCGCGCTCAACCCAAAGCTGGAGCCGACCGAGACCGTGCAGTGCTTTGCCTGCCGCGCAGTGGTGACGCCGCGCCAGCAGCTCGATCCGGCGTATGTGGTGGGCACATCGTGTCCGCATTGCGCGGTACCCACGCCGTCCACCGACGCACAGGGGGCCGCGCGTGAATAATGTCCCTACTCCTTCCCTGGCGGCCGACGGTCAGCCGGCGGCACTGGGCGCGCGCTCGCAATTCGTACGCTTCGCGGTCGCCGGCGTGGCGGGCCTGGCGGCGGACGTCGTCGTCCTGTACGCCATGCTGGCGCTCGGTCTGGGCATGTTCGGCGGACGCACGATCTCGTTCCTCAGCGCCGTCTGGGTGACGTTCATGCTCAACCGCCGCTTTACCTTCGGCCGCCGCTCCGACCAATCGGTGTGGGGTGAATGGTGGCGCTACCTGGGCGCCATGATCGCCGGCGGTGCGGTCAACTATGCGGCCTACAGCGCCGTGGTGGTGCTGTTCCCCAAGCTGCCTTTCCTGCCCCTGCTCGCGGTGGCAGCCGGGTCGTTGGCCGGCATGTCGGTCAATTTCGTCAGCGCGAAGTTTCTGGTGTTTCGGCGCTGACCCGGCCGTGACAAATCCGGCGCTCTGGGCGCCCTCATCGCAGCGACGGAATTACGGTAGTCCCCGTCGGTTTACGCTTATTGCTTGACCTTGTTCGGAAAACCATCGCCGACTGGGTCCAGCGGCTTGTTCACATAGACGTTCACATACGGCGCCTTGACGACGACGTCAGTCACGATCCGGTCGCCGCTCTGCGCAAATGTCAGATGGCTACCGACCTTCGGGGCCGTGGATGCATTGCCGGTCATGAAGAAGCCGTTCAGTCCATTCTTCTCGATCCAGACACCGTTCTTCCACGACTCGTTCGACAGGTTTTCGGGCGTCATTTCGACTTGTTGCGCTGCCGCGACCGGGGCGGAACTGGCAGCGGGAGCCGGGCTTGGGCTCTCGTTGCGGCTGCAGGCGGACAAGGCAACGATTGCCAACGAGGTCAGGATCAGACTTTTCATGTTCATGTGGACTAGGGGTTGATTGAAGTAGAACGGCACTACAATCAGATAGATCGCAGTGCACCAAGTTGACATGCTAGCACGTTTTACGGCTTGTACTCACAGCAAGTCCGGCCGGCCGCCCGGCCGCACCGCATCACTTCGTGATCACGCTGCGGTAGGCGTCGACGGTTTGCGCTACGCACCGTTCCCAGGTGAACTGGGCGCTTCGAGCTAGCGACCGCTGCGACAGATCCTGCCTGAACGCGGGATCCTCGGCCATGCGCAGGATCGCGTCGCGGATCGCCTCGCGGTCGTGCGGATGGACCAACATACCGGTATCCCCCACCACTTCGGGCAGCGACGCGATGTCAGAGGTGATCACCGGGACTCCGCAGGCCATCGCTTCCAGGGGTGGCAAGCCGAAGCCTTCGTAGATAGACGGGTACACCAGTGTCAGCGCACCCGCGATGATGGTGGCCAGGTCTTCGCGCGACACATAGCCCAGCAGCCGCACTTCGCCCGACGCCACCATTGGCGCCAGCTGCTTTTCGAGGTCGGAAGTATGCCACCCCTTCATCCCGACGATAATCATCGGAAAGCGCCGGCGAATCTCGGCAGGCAGCATCGCAAACGCTTCCAGCGCCGTTTTCAGGTTTTTCCTCGGCTCGAGGGTGCCGACGGCCAGCACGTACTGGCCATGCACCAGTCCATGCGCCTCCAGCACCGCATGCGTGGCCTCGGCCGTTTGCGGACGGAACAACGGTTCCACGCCCAGCAGCACGGGGACGATCATCTCCGGTCGCATGCCGAACACGTCGATCAGCTCGTTCTTGACGAATACCGAATCGGTCAGGATGAGCGACGCGCGCTTGAGCGCGGGTTCGAAGAACTGGTTCATGCTGCGTACCCGGTCGACAGGGTGCGACTCGGGGTAGCGGATCCATGACAGGTCATGCACGGTGATCACGGCGGGACTGCGCGACTTGAATGCGAGGAAATTCGGCTCGTGGTACACGTCCGAACGCTGCTCGCGCATCCCCGCATTGAACCGGTACTGCCTGACGAACCGCGCGACCGCATACGAGTTCGGGATGTGGCGCGTCACCAGCGTCTTCAGCGTCGCCACCCGTGGCGGTGCGCTGCTGCGGATGTCCTTGCTCCATCCACTGCCGTAAAAAATGTCCAGCTCGACGCCCGGCATGTCACGCAAGCCTTGAGCCAGGTGATAGGTGTACTGGCCGATGCCGGTCAGCGGTGACAGCAGCGCCGTGCCATTCAGTGCGACGCGCATCAGATGCCTCTCCGCTCGGGTTGGCGCCGTGGTCCGAAGATGGGGCAGATAGCGTATGACAAGGCCAAAGCAGCAATCTCGACTAACTTTTTCATGATCTCGTGTTCGTCATGGCCATTGGCGCGGTCAGCGGCTCAGCGGCACAGCGCAATGCATGTTGTTAAACCAGGCGTGACCGTCTTGGACCAGTTGGAACTGCACGGTCAGCGCGCCGTGCTCGGGTGCGAGGCTTGCCAGGTTGATTTTGCTGAGCGGGAAACGGATTGCAGCCGTGCCATGGCTCGGCACGAACATCCCGGTGGCGGCCACGCGCAGGCCATCGTCGAATCGCACCATTGCGCCCTTACTGTCGAGCAAGTGCACGCCGATGCGCAGCGGCAGCTTGCCGGTGTCGAGGCTCCAGTCAAAATTGCTGTCATTGCCGAGCTTCAGGAGTACGGTGTCGTTATCCGCAGTCGCGCCTGGCACGCGTTCGCAGGTGAGCGACCCAGTGACGTCGGTCAGCGGCAGGATCGGCAGGCGTCCGGTGCCGCGCTCCGATGACGTATTCGCGCCATACTCGAAACGGTTCGCCGGCTGCACGTCGTGCGCCAGATACAACGGTGCCGGGTCCGAAGCGCCGCCAGGACACTCTGCAAATCCACTGATGACGCGTGGCATACCAGCGGTTTGGTTGCGCATCAAAGCGGCATAGCCGACCACCACGCCATCACGCCCGGCGACTGGCAGCAACAGGCTGTTCGCGGCGTATTCGGTGTTTCCTGCCGGAAGCGTACCGGAAATCGCACAGCGTCCCGGCGCCGGATCGGAAGCCACAGGCGTGCGCTTCAAGCCAACAATCGGATAACCGGCATAAAACGCCCCGCCTTGTGCGCCAATCGGAGGCAAGTTGCGCCAGAAACCTTTGTGGACGGAGCGCATATACCGGATCGTCAACGGCAGCTGATCGGCCCAGTACCAGTCATCCTTGGCGCCTACCCATACAGTATCGGCCCCTGGCTGCAGCGGCGACAACCCGGTGGCGATGCCGGCGGCGGCGACGTTCAACAAGTTGTCCTCTTCAAAATCGCGCGCCGAAAGCACCGAAGCGTACAGCGAACCCGCGAGCAACAGCGCGCTGAAGACGGCGGTGACCGGACCGGCCCAGGTTGCCATGGGCACGCTCGAGGCGTTGAAGCGGGCGCGGAACATGGCGACGATGATCATGACGTAGGCTAGGCAGGCGAAAGCGCCATAGCGTAGCGAATACAGCACATAGTGATAGATCGGCAACTGCTCGCCGGGACCAATGGTCCGCACCAACCAGAACAGCGTCGCCGCGAAGGCGGATGCGATGAGGAAGATTCCCATCACAGCAAGAAATGCCGTGATCGGGTCGACCGGAGCCCCGGTGCGCTGCGCAATCAGCGCACGCCACATCTGGGCCGGCGGCCCCCAGCGCAGCTTCAGGACTAACATGATGGCGGCGATCGTCAAGCCAGTGACCAGGAAGAAAATGACCAAGCCCAGTGCCAGCAGCGGCTTCACGCCGATCACACTGTCCAGGGTCCAGATCGGGGCAACGAAGAACGCCGCCACACCCGGCAGGACTTCGCGCACGGTGCGCAGGTTCAGCAGTGAACCGAGGTGCGACAGCTCGCCGCCGGGTGGTGCGTAATGGGCCTGCACCACGACCGCCGTCAGCAACGGCAGGCAGCTCAGCGCCACCATCCAGATGCGACGGCTGACCAGCAGATGCGCCAGAATCACACAGATGGCAAAGATATAGCCGGTGCCGTGGAACGTGACCGCGACCACCGACGCCAGGATAGCCGTCAGATACATGCCCAAGCGCTCTTCGACCAATCCCTTGATGATCAATAGAAGCAGGAGGGTGTAGGCCGTGCGAGCAAGGCTGAGCACGACCTGGAACGGGTGGTACATCATTTCCCGGTCGGACAGGCCGCTCATCAGTGCGACTGCAGCGGCGCTGCCGAGCAAGATCAGCAAGGCAGGCGTGCTGGTGCGAACGCCTTCGCGGATCAATACCCATACGAACAAGGCGCAGAAAACGGCCGTGGCCGCCAGCGACATTGCCTGGGTCAAGTACTGTTCCCCCCCGGCGTAACGGAAATCCAACCAGGCCGGCACGACGGCAGCAAGGTGAAGGTGGGCGCCGTGCGGCATGAACAGGAATTTGTCCAGGCTGAGGTCGCCGTTCTCGAATTGCATAATGCGATTCAATATTGCCCAGCCATCGACCAGGGCGACACGCGGCGTGGCCTGCAGGGCTAGCCACAGGTCAAACAGAAGCACGACGAGAGCGCCGGCCCACGCCAAGGCAACCGCCCGCGGACGAGCACGGAAATAGTTGTTCATGATTGTCGACTACCTGGTTGGGTTGTAGCGGCCGAAGCAGGTGCGGAACAGCACCGCCAGCACCGAAAGATTGCCCCGGAACGCGCTGATCTTGGTCGGCACCTCCCCTTTCGGATAGCGCCGGCTGGTACCGATTTCCATGCAGCGATACCCCAGCCTGGGCACCCGGTACGACAGGTAGGCCAGCAGTTCGTAAGTGGTGAAGATGTCGCGGAACGGCGCGACGCGCGGATCGAGCAGGATACGGCGGCTGTAGGCGCGGAAGCCCTGGGTTGTGTCGGTCCAGTGAAAGCCGGAGAACATGCTCAGCATCGGCGCATGCACCAACCGGATCGCGGCGTCGCGCAGCTTGGGCGTGTTTTCCGCCACGCCGCCGGCGATATAGCGCGAGGCCTGCACGAAGTCGACGCCGTTCTTGAGCTCGGCGATGAAACGGGCAATCGGCTCCGGATCGTCCTTGTCATTGCCGTCGATCGTCACCACGCCTTCGTAGCCCTCGTCGAGCACGAACGCATAGACGCAGCGCAATTGCGCGCTGAGTTTCCCGGGACCGGTCTTGACCAGCAGGCCGCGCACGCCCTGCTCGTCAAGGAACGGTCGGTCGAGCGAACCGTCGGTGCTGCCGCCGTCGACCAGAACGATATCGGCGATGTCGGCGATCCGCAGCGCGGCCATGCGCTTGAGCAGGTTGCGGATCCGTCCGCCTTCGTTAATTACCGGAATTACGACGACCCAAGGCTGGGTACGTCCATTCCAGAACGACACGTTAAATGCAGGTACTTGCCATTGGTCCCGATTGGGCACAGCTGAAGTCATCGTTGTTTTCTTTTATGCGCTGGCCGTGGCCGGCGGCTGTTGATTTCGGTAGTAGCGGGTGGCGACGCCAAGCGCGCGCTCGATCGCCGCCAGGTGCGGCTCGGTGTTCGAAGCCAGCATCTCGATGGTGACCAGGTGCGCCGGCAAATGGGTATTGACCAGCGCGCCGATGACGTCGTGCGGGGCGCCGCGGTCGCCCAGTGTCGCCAGGTCCGGTTCGCTGGCGTGGATATGACCGATCAGCCCGGCGTAATCGCCGATCACCTGCGCCGGATCTTCCCCGTTCATCGCGACGGCGCCGGTGTCGAGCTGCATGCGGATCGAGCGGTGATTGACCTGCTCGACGATGCGCGCCGCCTGTGCGCTGTGGGTCATGAAATTGCAGCCATAGCTGGCAGGATTCGGCTCCAGGCAGATCAGCACGCTGTGGGCGCCGGCGACATCGCCGAGACGGCCGAAAAAGTCGACTGCCATCGCGTCCGCCGCCGCATCGTCGAGGCCGCTGCGGTCGCGCGCCTTGGGCGAGCCGAACACCAGCCGCGGCGAGTCCAGGCCTGCGGCAATGCGGCAGACCGCATCCAGGCGACGCAGCATGGCGTCCTGCGAAGCCGCATCGCCGAACACATTCAGGCCGCTGGCGCCGAACAGCAGCGCCTGCATGCCGGTGATCTCGATGCCGCGCTCGCGCCACCAGGCGCGCACGCGCGCGATGGCGTCTTCGGACGCGTTTTCCGGCTCAGGAAAATATTTACCCGGCGCGATATCGATGGCGTCGACGGCATGCCGCTGCAACAGTTGCGCGACCGCTTCATCCTCGGCCACGTCCCATGCGATGTTCGAAATGGCCAGCCTCATGCCGTGCCGCCCTTGGTCGCGGCCAGCGGCTCGGATTGCGCATACGAGCGCACCGCCGTCAGGGTATCGCGCTTCGAGTACTGGTACGGGCCGGTGGCGCCCGACAGGTGCGCGTGGATGGAACGCATGTCGTAGCGCGCGGGCGCGTTCGCAGTCGGGTGGTCGAAGGCAAGGCCGAAGCCGCCGGACGCGACTTCCGCCACGCTGACCGGCTCGGCCGTCAGGTGCAGCAGCGTGACGCCGGCGTCGCGCGCCGTTTCGATGTCCGGCCACAGATTGACCATCGGGTAGAACTGGAATACGCCGCGGCTGTCGATCGCGTCCAGGTTGTTATTGTTGAGGAAGTCGTAAATGACGTTCTTGCGCAGCCCCGGCCCGACCAGGCCCGGCAGGCGGACGATTAGGTGGCGCGGAAAATGCGATTCGACGAACTTTTCGAGCAGGCGGCGATTCAATCCGTAGGCGTGCAAGCCCTCCTCGACCACCGGCGAATTCTCATCGACGCCGATCGGGCTGCCGAACACGTCGATCGTGCTGATCAGCACGAACATGTCGCAGGTGACGGTGCGCAGGTGATCGATCAGCTGGTCGATCTTCGCGCGGTCGCCGGCCGGGTCGCGGTTGGCCAGCCATTTTTGTGCCGGCGCGCCGGCGCACACTACGGTCTCGAAGGTCTTGCCCTCGATCTGGGCGATATCGGTGGAACGGTATTGCGCATCGAAGCACTTTTGCTTCAGCAGCGTACTGCCGACAAAGCCGCTGTAGCCAATCAAAGCATCAGGCACGTGCTGCTCCTTGGTCGTTGTGATGGATAGGGATGATTCCGGGCGCCAGCGGCTCGGCATCGAGTTTCTCGAGCACGTCGTAGATATTATCGATTTTGCCGCCGAGAATCGAATACAGCCCCGGCATGCTGGCATCCTGTTCGAACAGGATCGGCCGGCCATCGTCGCCCTCGTTCTTGACCAGGATGGTCTTGACCTCGAATAGCGAATCGGCGTATTTCGCGTCCAGTACCCCGGGCATGTAGCGCCCGACGTCGCGGATCATGCGGTCGACCCGCGATTCGCGCTCGTAGCGCTCCAGCTTCAGGTAAGGATCGACCTGGCGGTCGTCTTCCCAGCTCAGGTGCGGCGTGTAACGCACGTGCGACAGCGTGTGCAGTCCGCGCGCAGGGAACGGCATCATCGAGAAAAACGGGCCGTCCATGACCGTTACGCCGATGTCGCGCAGCAGCGGCGGCGCGGCCACCAGGGCCATTTCGGTGATTTCATGCTTGAGACGGGTCTTGGTGCCGGCAAACTGGCCGCCCAGCTGGTTCAAGCCGCTGTACGTGCAATTGAAGACGAAGGGCGCCTGCAATTCGTAGCCCTGCGTCTGCCCGGCGGCCGTGCATTTCACGGTAAAGACGTGGTCGGCGAAGTCGATCGATTGCGCGCGCGTTTCGAGGCGCACCGACACGCCGGCGGCGGCCAGTTCGGCCCGCGCCCAGCCGGCCAGCTTGGTCGAGTCGAACGCGAATTCCTCGACGCAGAACACGTCCTCGATCAGGCGCGGCTCGAACAGCTTATGCAGGGGCGCCGGCGCCGGCTCGAGGCGCGCCCCGATCTCCCGGCAAAAACGCTGGAACTGCTTGGCGGTGACTTTCGAGCCCCGGCGCGCGATCGCATACAGCTTGTTGAAGTCTTTTTTGACGGCGTACGGATAATCGGCGACGAAGCGCGGCAGATTGATCCGGCTGCGAAAGGCCGTGGTGAAGCTGCGCGGGTAATGGTAGCCGTTGTGCACGCGCGCCTGGTTGTTGTACGAAGCGCGCCGCATCAATTCCGGTCCGCGTTCGAGTAACACCACGTTGGTGAATCCGCGCTGCTTCGCCAGGTAGATCGCGATGGCGGCGCCATAGAAGCCGCCGCCGATGATGACGGCGTCGTTCATTGAGGTGTTCCGTTCATCGCACCGACTAGGTCGGTAGCCCTACGTCCCTGGTTCAATCCGCTGGCGCTGTCGATGACTTCGATGTTGAGCTTCTGCCGGCGCGTCATCAAGGCGCTGGTGAATTCCTGCGCCACGTGGTACAGCGGGCCTTCGTTGGTCAGGTTGGCCATGTGCAGGATGTATTCGCCCAACACCAACAAGACCAGCGAGATCAGGAAGAACATGCCGGATTGCTGCAGAGACAAGGTCACCCAGCCCGGGGCCACATCGATCTTGGTCAAGGCAATGGCGATGATATAGACCGAGTACAGCAGGTTGGCGACGGCGCCGAACAGCGACAGCGTCGTCACCAGGCGCATCGGCGCCCGAGTGGTCGACAGGAGCAGGCGCATGCCGCGGTCGAAGCCCTCGCCCAGGCTCTTCTGGCGAGGCGCGCGCGGTGTGTGCGTGTAGGTCAGGTTGACCTTCGAAAAGCCGCCGGTCGCCGGCAGGTGGCGGTAGGTCACGGCCGGCTGCGGGTGCTGCAGGATGAAGTTGGCGACCCGCTTGTTCAGCAAGCGGAACTGCGGCGCTTCGCGCGCTAGGTTCACGCCATTGAACCATTTATACAAGGCATTGAATACCGAATAGCTGGTGCGATAACCAAGGCTTTGCGGCGTGCGAGTCTTGTTTTTGGCAAACACCACGTCCGCGCCGCGGACTGCGCGTTCGAGCATGGTTGGCAGGAACCCGACGTCGTCCGTCATCGGATCGATCACGGCGACATAATCGCCGAGCGCATTTTCGACGCCGACCCAGGAAGCGGCATCCGAATCGACTTCCTTGGTCAGCGCATAGACCTGAAGGTTAAGCATGCCCTGCTCGCCGGTCAGGGCCTTGAGCGCGGCAATGCTGGCATCGTCGGAAGCATTGTCGACCACGATGATCTCGTAGTCGCTGACCAAGGACTCGATGGTTGCCGTGGCCTCACGCAGCATCTGCTCAAGCAGGTCACATTGATTGCGGACAACCAGCACGACAGACAAAAGAATTGGAAATTGGGCCATACTCATTGCCTTGCAAAGATAAAGTTAACCATGTTGTTGCGCTAGCGTTTTTTGTTAATCATGTTGTTGCGCTAGCGTTTTTTCGTCAGCCGCTTGGCGATGGCTTCGCGCTGGCTGACGTAAGCGTATCGGATCGGCGCGCGCTGGATCGACTGCAAGCGATCGCCCATCACGCCGATGGCCTCGCGCGCAGCCACGTACTGGGCCGTCATGTCGTCGAGCGCCTTCTCGCGCAGCGCCAGCTCCGCGATGGCCGCTTCGAGGCGAGCCGTGCGCTCGACGAGGGTCGCGCGCACCTGGAGCAAATCATCGCGAGTAGCAAGGAGATCGGCGGTGCGCGCCGACAACTCGCTGACGTATTTATCCAGCTCTTCCTTGCTGTTCCTCAACTCGGCCAGGCCGGCCATGTGCTCGACGTTCAGCGCTTCGAGCCGCTCGGTACGATCGGTCAGCGATTCGCTCAGCGCCGCCAGTTCGCCGTCACGCTGGACCATCTGCGCACGGGTGGCCACAAGCTCGCCGGTGCGCTCGGCCAGCGCCGCCCGCGTTGCCACCAGCTCGTTGGTCCGCTCGGCCAGTGCCGCCCGCGTTGCTACCAACTCGTCGGTACGTTTGACCAAGGCAGCGCGCGTCGTCACCAGCTCGTCCGTGCGCTCGACCAGGGTCGCCCGCGTCGTGACCAGCTCCTCGGTACGCTCGACCAAGGCCGTACGCGTCGCCACCAGGTCGGCGGTGCGCGCCGCGAGATCGTCGTTGCAGCGCGCCAGCATGGCGCGGGAGGACTCGAGCAGGCGGCCGGCTTCGTCCAGTTCGGCGCGCAATGCCTTCTGCGCGCCGGCGGCCGCCACCAAGCTGGCCGTGCGGTCCGCCAGTGTCGCCGTCAGCTCGCGATGGTTGTGCACGGCGTGTCTCATACGGCTTGCCATGTTTCGTCAGGCTCCAGCCAGACCGCGTCGTCGACTTGGGAAAAAATCGGATGGCTGTCGAACGCCTCGCCCACGCCCAGCGGCGCAAACTTGCCGTCGGCCACATCGTTGCGCACGAAAAAGGCGTTGTAGCCGGTCCCGGCGATCGCCACCAGCGTGTAGCCGCGGCTGCCCAGCAGCTTGTGCCAGGCGGCCAGGCTGGCCGCGCCCGATTGGGCCCAGCGCTTGCTGAACTGCGACTGGTCGAACTGGACCACGCTGTGGCGCTCGCGGAAACGCTTCTCGAACTCGACCACCATCACGCGCGGACGCACCGCGGTCATCTTGTCGATGACAGCATAGTCGCCGCCGTCGATGTCGATGATCATCAGGTCCGGCTCCGGATCGCGGCTGGCCTCGCGCAGCTTCTGGTCGATGTTGTCCGGGCTGATCGCGCCGGGGATAATCAGCGGCGACAAGTAGGTCTGCTCGCCGTGCAGGGCGACGTGGAAATGCTTGGTCGAGAAATCGCGCGCGAAGAAATAGCGGGTGCGGTCGCACTCGGTCTGGTCCATCTCGTAGATGGCGCCGTGCCAGCCGTGGTTGACGATCAGGTTGGTCGACAGGTTTTCCGGAATGCCCAGGTCGGAGTCGCTGCAGTTGCTGCCGATTTCGATGACGTACTGGTTGGTCGTGCCGACCTGGCTGAAAATCCGCAGCAGCACGCCGTCCTCGTCGTTTTGTGAGAACACGCGGAAGCCGCTGCCCACCAGGTCGCGGTGACCGAGCACCCGCGCCGACGCCGCGCTCCAGGTGGCGAGTAGCTGCTTTTGCATGATCGAATCGTCGTTCGGCAGGAAGTTACGGCGCAGGCGCGGCGACAGCAGCGCCAGCTGCTCGGCGCCAAGCGTGCCCACCGTGGTGGCGACATGGCGCAGTTCGCCGCCCTGGCGCGCCAGCTCCTGCCCTTGGGCGCGTACCACTTCGGCCAGTTCGCTGAGCTGTTGCGCCTGCTGGTTGATGAGGGCGATCTGGGCGTCGATCAGCTTGCGTTGCTGGTCCACCAGCAACGCCGGATGACGGCCGCGCACCCGCCGGGAATGAGAGTAAGGCATGGTTTACAACTCTAGTACATTGATCGAAACGGTCGGCTTCATGTTATAGATGCCGCCGTAGAAAATTGCGTCCGCCGCATCATAAACCTGAATCTGATCAACGTCATGCATCAAAAGGCTGTACTCCTCGAACTCGCTGCGGCCGAAGCCCTTGTCGGCGACGCCGACCGAAAACGAATATTGTCCTGCGCGCAAGTTGAAATCGAAATCGAAGCGCACCACCACCTGCTTGCCGCCGCCGATCGAATGTTCTTCCATGCGCATCGAATAGGTGCTTGTCTCGAACACCGAGCGGCCGGTGCGGTCGCGCACGATCAGGCCGAACGCCGGCCGTTCGAAGTCCTTGTTCAGGCGGACCCGGTAGCGAATCGTCAGCGGCTTCTCGCTTTCGATGTGCGCGACCGGGTGGCCGTCGGAGTCGAGCATCTTGAAGTCGACCAGTACCGCGCTCTCGTTGGTGGTGATAGTGGTCGCCTTGGTCCAGACGGCGTTGACGTCGACGCCGTCGGCATCGACATCGGCGCTGTCGGCCGGCGCGGCGTCGGCCTTGGGCGCCTGCGAGACCGACACCTCGTGGTCGCTCATGTCGGTCTTCTTGGCCACCAGCCCTTCATACAGGTCGATCACGGTCTTCGGCGTGCCGTGGCTGAGAACCGAGCCATGGCTGATCAGCACCGCCTTGTCGCACAGCTGCTTGACGGTATTGGCATCGTGGGAGACGAACAGCAGCGTGCCGCCGTTTTCCTTGAAGCGTTCGAGGCGGTGGAAGCACTTCTGCTGGAAGTAGGCGTCGCCGACGGCCAGTGCCTCGTCGATGATCAGGATGTCCGGATCGAACGCCGTGGAAACGGCAAAGGCGACGCGCATCTGCATGCCGCTCGAATACGTCAGCAGCGGCTGGTCGAAGTGATCGCCGATGTCGGCGAAGGCTTCAATCGAATCGAATTTCGCGTCGACCTGCTCGCGCGTAAAGCCGAGCAGCGCGCCATTCATATAAACGTTTTCGCGGCCGGTGAATTCCGGATTGAAGCCGGAGCCCAGCTCGAGCAGCGCGGCAATGCGGCCCTGCACCGTCACCTTGCCGAGCGTCGGTGCGAGGGTGCCGGTGATGATTTGCAGCAGCGTGCTCTTGCCGCTGCCGTTCAGGCCGACGATGCCGCAGGATTCGCCCTTGCGCACTTCCATAAAGACGTCGCGCAGCGCCCAGAACTCGCGGAAATACTGCCGGTCCGGCATGCCGAGAGCGCGCCGCATGCGCGGGAAGAAAAACTGTTTGAGCTGGTCGCGCGGATGGTCGAAGATCTCGAACCGTTTCGAAACGCCTTCGACCACGATCGCCATATCGTCAAAGGACATTCGCAAACCCCTTCCTGGTCTTCTGGAACCATGCAAAACCGAGCCAAGCGACCAGCGCAGCTACCAGGCTGTACACCAGCAGGCCTGCCCAATCGGGCTGCTGGCCCAGGATGATCACGGCGCGCGCCTGTTCGATCGGGAAGGTAATTGGATTGATCATCAGCCAGGGACGCAGGTCGGCCGGCAACGCGGACACCGGATAGAACACCGGCGCGAAATACATCAGCACGATCAACACCAGGCCGATGGTCTGGCCGACGTCGCGCAGGAATACGGCGAGCGAGCTCAGCACCCATGCCAGCCCGAGTGTCAGTACCATCAGCGGCAGCAGTACCGGCAGCACCAGGACCGCGGTCCAGTAGACATGGCCATTCATCAGCGCGAAGGCGACCAGCAGCACGGCCAAGCTGACCATGCTGTGGAACAGCGCCGCCCCCATGCTAATGACCGGCAACACTTCGAGCGGGAAGACGATCTTCTTAACGTAGCTGACATTTCCCTGGATCAGGCCCGGGGCGCGGTTGAGCACCTCGGCGAACAGGCTATGGACGATCATGCCGACGAACAGCACCAGCGCGAACTGGCCGCGCGACTCGTCGCCGGCAACGCCCCAGCGCGCCTTGAAGACCACGGAAAACACGAAGGTGTACATGCTCAGCATGAACACCGGATTCAGGAACGACCATAACAGGCCGATGGCGGAGCCCTTGTAGCGGCCAATCACTTCGCGCTTTGCCATTTGGAAAATCAAATGGCGATTGCGCCAGAGGCTGCTTAACAGTGCCAGCGGTGAAATCGGAGGAGCGGCGTGCGGATTCATAGTCTCTTTAGCAAATGCTGGGAACTGGGCTGATCCGGCAAGGCGCCCGGCATGGGCGCACCTGCCGGCTGCGTCAAGCCTGCTCGCACGACAGGCTCGACGCGCCGCCCTTCTTCATGCGAGCTTTCGTTCGATGCGGCGGGTCAGTGCGGCAAGGCGTGCGCGCGCGCCATCACGACGCATCAGGCGGCTCTGGAACACGAACCAGCCCAGGGGATGACGCGGCCGGTCCGGCATGATCGGCGCCATCGGCGGTGGCAGAGGCGGCAAGGACAACGGCGGCAGGATGATCGCGTGGCCGGTACGGGCCGTAAACACGGTCGGCGAGAAACTCGAAATCAGCTCGTTTTCCTGGCCTTCGTCCCAGCCGCCGTTCGGGAACTCGCTGGGGATGTGGATCAGCACGGTCGACGGCAATTCCTGGACGACATCGGCGCCACCGCACAGGACCGCCATCGACTTGCGGTCGAGGTACGGCAGGAACAGCTGGAAATCGCGCGGCAACGCGGACACGCGCAGCATGAAGCGCGCGTAACCGATCGGCGCCTCGACGCGCAACTGGCGGAAGGCGATTTCTTCGCTGACGCTATGCACCGCAGCAGTGCCGTTCTCGTGGATCACCGCAGTCGCCGCGCTCGGCGCCGCTGGATTGCGCGCCAGGCTGCCGGCCAGCACCGACAGGTGGTTCGAGAGCAGCTTTTCGTTGGGCGCGACGAGCACGACCGCGTCAGCCTGCGTCGGCCGGGCAAGCACCTCGGCCAGCACCGCGCCGAAGCGGCACCGGACCGTGACCAAACGGTGTAGGCTGTGGCTGTAGAACTCCACGCTGGCCAGCGTCACCGGCACCGGCGACCTGGCGACCTGCGCCTCGACGCGTGCGCGCGCCTCCGGCGTCAGGCCCGCGTCGACGAACAGCGTGGCGGAGAAATCGTCGTACTGCTGGGCGCGCACGCTGGCCAGGTGCATCGCCAGCACGTCGTCGTTGTAATCCGGCATGAACAGGTTGACCTGGACTTTCAAGCGCGGCCCCGACGACGGTGCATTACGCGCCAGCAGCGCAGCCTGACGCTCGGTCAAGCCGGTGTACAGGTCGGCCAGGTTCCTGGTCAGCGTGAATTTTTCGGTGAAGATTTTCTGCGCCTTGGCGATCAGCGCCAGCGCCTCTTGCGGATTGGCCTTGGCCCAGGCCAGGTGGCGCTCGATGTCCTCGACGATAGTGTCGACCGGGCAGCGCGAATCGATGTACAGCAGCGCGTCACCGAAGAATTTCTTGGCGAAGGCGTTCTCGTCGCAGATGATCAGCGCGCCGGCGGCGATGCTTTCGAACAGGCGGTTCGACATCAGCGCGGCATTCTTGTGCGCCTGCGACGACAGCACCAGCGCGATGCCGGCCTTGGAGATCTCGTCGATCATCGAGATACCGTCGAACGGCAGGCCGCGCACGTAGCTGTCGTAGCCGTCCCACACCTTCACGCCCTGGAAGATCTCCGGGCCGTAGATGCGCATGCTGCCGGTCTTGTCGAGGCGCTTGAGAACTTCCTGGTGGCGCGACTTGCCGCCGCTGATGGCTTCCCAGTTGATGCCCGCATAGAACAGCTTGTGGTCGCCCAGGCTGGGCGGATGGATGGCCGAGGCGGTCGAGTGATACAGGTTGAACAGCGGCGGCAAATGGGTCGGCGCATTGCGCACGAGGCGCGCGACGTGGTCGTCGGCCGACTGCGAGCTGCAGCTGATGAAGTCGTCGTGGCTGAGCAGGTTGCGCGACGTGCGCCCATAACCCCACTCGTGATAGAACTGGAGCGGATTCCACAGCGCCACGATCGAAAACGCATCGTACATTTTCGGCGTGTCGTAATGCAGGTGAAACACGAAGTCGACATCGCCTCTGGCGAGATGACGGGCCGGCTGTTCCAGATAACGGCCGTCGGCCAGGATTTCAAAGCATTCCAGACCGAGGTCAGCAGCCGCTATCTTCAGGCGCGCGATGCATTCATCTTCCGCGGTCTTAATTTCCGGCCACAGCTTGACAACGGCGAAGCGACCTACCAATCCTTCCGGCAATACGAAATCTCTAACCATCACATCTCTTTTATATTCACTCGGGGGTTTGCGATACAGCGTCGACTGGCGCCGGACGGCGCCAGTCGATCAAAGGCGGCCGCTGGCGCCTGGGAAGTCGAGCAGGCGGCGGAAATCGCGGTAGGCGCTACGCATGCCTTCGCGCGGATCGACCTTCGGCGTCCAGCCCAGCGCGCGGATGCGCGAACTGTCGAGCAGCTTGGCCATCGTGCCGTTCGGCTTGGACGTGTCGTACACGATCTTGCCGTCGAAGCCGACCGCTTCGGCGATCAGGCTGGCCAGCTCGGCGATCGACAGGTCGCTGCCGCTGCCGATGTTGTACAGGTCGTGCGTGGTCGGCGCCGCCATCAGGCAGGCCATGGCGTCGGCCAGGTCGTCGACGTGCAGGATCTCGCGGCGCGGCGTACCGTCGCCCCAGACCACGAACTCGTCCTTGCCGGCCATCTTCGCTTCGTGGGTGCGGCGCAGGATGCCGGCGACCACGTGGCTGTGCTCGGGGTGGTAATTGTCGCCCGGGCCGTACAGGTTGGGCGGAATGATCGAAATGAAATTCGCGCCATGCTGCTTGCGGAAGGCCCGGCACATCTCGATACCGGCGATCTTGCTGATCGCGTAGGCGCGGATGTTTTCGTCGAGCGCGCCGGTCATCAGCGACGATTCCTGGATCGGTTGCGGCGCCTTGGTCGGATAGGTGCAGTTCGACGCAACGAACATCAATTTCTGCACGCCGAACTGGTGGGCGGCGTTGATGACGTTCGACTGAATCATCACGTTATCGTACAGAAAGTCGGCAGGCAGCGTAGCGTTCGCGTGGATACCGCCCACCTTCGCGCCGACGTGGAACACCAGTTCCGGACGGTTGCGCTCGACCCAGTCGGAGACTGCGCGCTGATCACACAGGTCCAGATCGTTGCGCGAGGTCAGCAGAAGTTGGGCGCCGCTGTTTTCGAGACGCCGCACGACCGCCGAGCCGAGCATGCCGCGGTGCCCCGTCACCCAGGTCTTTTTCCCAGAAAAAAACGCGTTGTCGCTGCTTGAAACACCACTATTTGCTTGGGACATTTGTTAATCCGTTAAAATTAATTTCTAATGGCGCGGCGGAGCAGATCGTCCACTTTGTGCGCACGTCAATCAAGTCTGTCGACGCCTATGCAACCTGTTAATGTCCGGTTGGATAAACCGTGAGATGTCCGGGCGAACAGGACAATGATCTTGATTGCCTCAATGCTTTCAGACATAGCTCCGCCACGAGCCTTTAGCAAAGTCATTATACAGGGGTAATTGCCCATCAGCCAGCCGACAGGCATTCCCTGTTGTCGCAACACACTGACAGTCCGTAGCTGAGATTCTACTCTCGGGCGTCGCGCTGGCCATCTTTCGGTGCCTGTCTTTTATGGATTGGTGCGTGCCCGCCACTTTACGTGCGCGCCTTAACGGTGTACGCGGCAGTTACTGCGTAAAATTTCCCATCGACGATGAGGGTTTGAACGAGGAGCTGAGGGAATGGCAACTGGCAGCGAAAAAGAAGAAGGCCTGCAGAAGGATCTCGACGCGCAGGGCGGCGGCCAGGCCGTCGGCGTGCCGGCTTCGGGCGAGGTCGAGGGCAACGCCTATTCGCCGATGGGCAACCCCGGCGTCAAGCACTGGCAGGCCAGCTACATCGACCGCGACGGGCTGGAAGACCGCGGCAACATCTTCTTCGCCGCGGTCGAGATGACGCGCATGCCGATGATCGTCACCGATCCGCGCCAGGACGACGACCCGATCGTGTTCGCCAACGGCGCCTTCTTCGACCTGACCGGCTATACCAGGGAAGAGGTCATGGGCCGCAACTGCCGCTTCCTGCAGGGCGCGCAGACCGACCGCGCCACCGTGGACGAGATCCGCAAGGCGCTGCAGGAAGAGCGCGCGGTCGCGGTCGATATCCTGAACTACAAGAAGGACGGTACGCCGTTCTGGAATGCCCTGTTCACCGGACCAATCTTCGACCAGGAAGGCAAGCTGCTCTACCACTTCGCCTCGCAGATGGACGTCACCGAGCGACGGGTGTCGCAGGAAGCCTACCTGCAGGCGCAGAAGATGGAGGCGATCGGCCAGCTGACGGCCGGCATGGCGCACGACTTCAACAATCTGCTGCAAGTCATCAACGGCAACTTGGAAGTGGCGACCGTCAGCCTCGACAATCTGGTCGTCGCGCGCGCGGCGATCGAGCGCGCGCAGCGCGCGGCCATGCGCGCCGGCAAGCTGACCCAGCAGCTGCTGACCTTCGCGCGCAAGCAGCGCCTCGAACCGAAGCGCATCAGCGTCAACAACCTGGTGGTCGAGTTTTCCGAAATGCTGGTGCGCACGCTCGGCGACAAGGTCGACTTGCGGCTCGACCTGCGTCCCGGCCTGCCGGCCTGCAATCTCGACCCGACCCATCTCGAGATGGCGCTGCTGAACGTGCTGATCAACGCGCGCGACGCGATGCCCGACGGCGGCGAGGTCACTGTCGGCACCGCGATCGTGCGCGGCGAGGACCGCACACGCGCCCACAACCTGCCGTCCGGCACCTACATGACCCTGTGCGTGATCGACAAGGGCATCGGCATGCCGCCCGACGTGCTGCGCCGCGCTACCGAGCCCTTCTTCACCACCAAGGGACCGGGCACTGGCCTGGGCCTGGCGATGGTGCACGGCTTCGTGCAGCAGTCGCAGGGCCGCCTCGAGATCGAGAGCAACCCGGGTGAAGGCACGACCGTGCGCATGATCTTCCCGATCGCCGACAGCGGCGTCGAGCTCGATCCGGCGGCGGCGCAGACCCCGGCCATCATCGACAACACCTCTATCGAACGGGTCAACGCCAAGCCGTGCGTGCTGGTGGTCGAGGACAACGACGACGTGCGCGAACTGGCCGAGAGCGTGCTGGAAATGTCCGGCTACGCGGTGCAGTCGGCGGCCAGCGGCGAACAGGCGCTGGCCTTGCTCGAACAAGGCTCGAAGGTCGACCTGATGTTCACCGACGTGATCATGCCGGGCGGGATGAACGGACTGGAATTGGTGGACAAGGTGCGCCAGCAGCATCCGTCGATGCCGGTGCTGGTCACCACCGGCTACATGGACCAGCTGCCGGCGAGCGAGCCCAGCAAGGGGCTCGATATCCTGGCCAAGCCGTACAAGCACGAGGACTTGCTGGAGCGGGTGAAAACGGCGCTGGGCAAGGCGGCTTGAATAAACCACGGCCGTAAACGACGCCGCCCCGGCACGGGCCGGGGCGACGGAACGCCATCGTACTTTACTGCTTCGGTAGCCCGCCCAGCAGCGCTGCCAGCTTCGGCTTCGGCTTGGACGAGCCGACCGGCGAGGCAGCCTGCGCTTCCTTGCGCGGCGCGTTGGCCGGCTCGTAAGGCTTGAGGAACCACGGATCGATCTTCTCGCGGCGCGGACCGGCAAAGCGCGGACCGCGCTCGCTGCTGCGCTCTTCGGCGCGACCGCCGCGGCCGCCACCGTAGCGTTCGTTGTCGCGTTCCGGGCGCTCGCTGCGCGGCGGGCGCTCACTACGTTCACTGCGTTCGCCACCGCGTTCGGCACGATAGCCGCCGCTCGCGCCCGCGCGCGCAGGCGCGAAGCCGGTCAGCTCGCCGCGCGTGATGGTCTGTTTGATCAGCTTCTCGATGTCGGCTAGCAGGCGCTCGTCCTTGTCCGAGTAGACCGACAGCGCATCGCCGGTGGCGCCGGCGCGGCCGGTGCGGCCGATGCGGTGCACGTAATCCTCGGCGTTGTACGGCAGGTCGTAGTTGATCACGCACGGCAGGTCGGTGATGTCGAGGCCGCGCGCGGCGACGTCGGTCGCGACCAGCACGTCGATGTCGCCGTTCTTGAAGGCGTCGAGCGCTGCGATGCGCTCCTGCTGGGTCTTGTCGCCGTGGATCGCCGAGGCCTTGACGCCGGCCTGCTCCAGAAAGCGCGCCAGGCGCGAGGCGCCGATCTTGGTGTTCGAGAACACCAGCACCTGCTTCAGGTCGCGCGCACGGATCAGGTGCAGCACGACCTCGGGCTTCTGCCCTTCCTCGACCTTGTACAACACCTGGGTGATCGACGTGTTGGTGGCATTGCTGCGCGCCACTTCGATGGTCAGCGGGTCGTTCAGGAAGCTGGCAGCCAGCTTCTTGATCTCGGGCGAGAAGGTGGCCGAGAACATCAGGTTCTGGCGCTTTTTGGGCAACAGGTTGATGATGCGCTGCAGGTCGGGCAGGAAGCCCATGTCGAGCATGCGGTCGGCTTCGTCCATCACCAGCATCTGGACCTGGCCCAGGCTGATGTTCTTCTGCTCCACGTGGTCGAGCAGGCGGCCCGGCGTCGCGATCACGATCTCGACGCCTTTGCGCAAGATCTCGGTCTGCGGCTTCATGTCCATGCCGCCGAAGACGACGGTCGAACGCAGCGGCGTGTGCTGGGCGTAGGCCTTGACGTTGTCGGCGACCTGGATCGCCAGCTCGCGCGTCGGCGTCAGCACCAGCGCGCGCACCGCGTGACGGGCCGGCGACATGCTGGTGTTCGCATGCGGCAGCAGGTTCTGGATGATCGGCAGCGAGAAGCTGGCGGTCTTGCCGGTGCCGGTCTGGGCCGCGCCCATGACGTCGCGGCCTTGCAGCACTTCGGGGATGGCCTTGGCCTGGATCGGGGTCGGATGGACGTAGCCCTGGTCCGACAGCGCGCGCTGGATCTCGGGCGCCAGCCCGAAATCGGCGAAACGCACGGTCGGTGCTTCGCCAGCATCAATGGTAGTCGATGTTTCAGACATGTTTTCTTTCGGCGTTAATTCGTTGCGCTCTACGGCCGGGCTCGTGCTTAGCAAGGCCCAACGCGGAAAGTGACGGGACGCGCCGGCGATGCTGTAAGCAAGGCGGGCGGCTTGGCTGCGTGGTCAGCACCGTGAAGCGCTGCACGGACGTAGAGATTGACATCGCGCTCAAGGTTACCTCAAATCCTACCCTCTGTATATGAAATCCTCGTTTTTCGGCCCTTGATTGCCATATTTTCATCGGCGATCCATCACATTCCCCTTTACATTCCTTTACCCGGCTTTACATCCGGACGCCCTCTTTTCGGCCAGGTGCGGACCGATAATTCATTCAATAAATCAACATGAGGGCAGATCATGGTAAGCAGCGTCACGGGCGGCAGTAGCGCGCCCAACTGGACCGACTCGGTGTTTTCGAAGCTCGACACCAAGAACCAGGGCTATATCGACCAGAGCGAGTTCGCCGGCGCCTTGTCGGGAACGGGTAACAAGACCGGCGCCGACGCCTCCAGCGTGGACGACGCTTTCGGAGCGCTCGACGGCGACGGCGACGGCAAGATCACCAAGAGCGAACTGACCGATGCGATGAACAAGCTGTCCGACCAGCTCAATGCCCAGTTCGACGCGGCGCGCGTGAATGGCGGCATGCCCCCCGGCGGCGCGCCGAGCGGCCCGCCACCGGACGACGGCAGCGACAGCGCCGGCGCCACCGGCAACACCGGTGGCGCCCCGCACGCGCACCACCATCGACATGCACAAAGCGCCGACAGCGGCGACGGCGCCGGCGACATGGCCAGCCCCCTCGCCGCAGCCGGCGTGACCGGCGCCACCGCCAGCGCGGCCGACGGCAGCAGCACCGACGCGTCCGACACCAGCGGCGACGGCAGCGACATGCTGGCAGCTGCCGAAGCGGCCAGCGGCGCACGCGGCGCCGGCGGCCCACACGGCGCCGGCGGTCCTCCGCCCAACAGCGCTGCAGGCGGCACCGGCGCGGCTGGCAGCGGCACCGGCAGCACCAGCAGCACCAGCACCGACCTGGCCGCTGACACCAACGGCGACGGCGTGGTCAGTGCACAAGAGCTGGCCGCCTACGAAAGCTCGCTGACCAGCAGCGTGGACGCCACCGGCAGCACCAGCGCCACCACCGGCGGCACGGCCACAAGCAGCACGGACAGCGCCCCCACCACCGACGCCGATCCGGCCCGGCAGCGCGATTCGGCACGCGAGATCGCCCACGCGCTGCACCTGCTGCGCGCCTACGCCGACAACGGCGGCAACGATGCCGGCAACACTGGCGCGAACGGCGCCGACGCCAGCAGCGCCGGCATCAGCGTCACGGCGTAAGGTTCAGGCTACGCGCCTCGCGCCATGCGCCGTCAAGGTCGCCAGCCGCGCGCGCGCGCCGCGCGCTCGGCCTGCGCGTCGAGCGCCGCGCCGGCGATGCGCTGATCGATCGCGTCCAGCACCGCGCCCGGCAAGGTGCTGCCGGCCTGGCGATAGGCGCCCTGCCGGGACTCGCCTTCGGCCAGCACCGGCACCTGCCAGGCATCGCCGTTGCGGCAAGCCAGTCCTGCCTCGGCGCCCAGCACGAAGCTGCGGCAATAGCGGCCATCCTTGGCGCGAAAGCTCACGCCCACCTGTACCCCCACCTGCGCGCCGGCGCCCGGTTCGGCAGCCAGCTGGCGCGACAGAGCGTCGGCCAGCGCGCCCTGCGCCACCAGCGCATCGCCCTGGCGTGCGAACGGGGCGGCATCTGTGCCGGCGTGCATGCCCTGCCAGCCGAGCACGCCGGCCAAGACACCGACCACCAGCGAGGCCGCCATCGCGCCCCACTGCGGCCACGACCAGCGCGCCGGCAAGACACGGGCGCCCTCGGCCGCCAGCACGTCGACACGTACCGGCAGCACCGGCGCCGATGCCGCCGGCTGTCCAAGCCGCCCGGGCTGCAGGTGCGCCGGCACCGGCTCGTCGAGGATGCCGGCAAAGGCAGCGAACACGTCGCCGCGCAGCGCACGGTGGCGCTCGACCGCGGCCGCCACCTGCGCATCGCTGCGCACGGCCTGCTCGACCTGTTCGCGCAGCGGCGCATCGAGTTCGCCGTCGGCATAGGCCATCAAGATTTCGTCGGAAAAGCTCATCCCGTCTTCCTCGCTCCATCGGACAATAATGCCTGCAGGGCTTCGCGTGCACGCGCAAGCCGGCTGGTCAGGGTTCCCATCGGTATTTCCAGCGCCTCGGCCGCCTCCTTGTACGGCAAGCCGTCGATCAGCACCAGGCCGATCACCATGCGATGGTCCTCGGACAGCAGGCTCACCGCCTTCTGGATCGCCATGCGCTGCTCGTGCGCCTCGGCATAATCGTCGCCGACGTGCTCGCCTTCTTCTTCCGGGGCGAACAGCTGGTCGCGGCGCGCGCGCGAACGCACCTCGTCGATCCAGGCATTCTTCACGATCCGGAACATCCAGCTGTCCAGGCGCGTGCCCGGCTGCCATTGCTCGCCGTGGGTCAAGGCGCGCTCGACCGCGACCTGCACCAGGTCGTCCGCATCTTCGCGATGGAAGGTGATCGAGCGGGCGAACCGGCGCAGGCGCGGCAGCAAGGCGGCGATGTCGTTGTCCAGCACGGTATTCATGGTCTCGGGAGGAGAACGTTCGGGCCGGGGATTTTATTCCCGCTCCCGTTCGTTTTCGTTTTATCGTTGCTATTGATCACATGCATATTATCATTGCCCCATGCGTCGTATTTACCTGCTGCTGTGCGCCCTCGCCGCCAGCCACCACGCCGCCGCCCAGCTGCGCGTGCCTTCACTCCCGTCCCTGCCCGGTCCACCGCTCGGCCTCGGCCAGCTCGACAGCTTGCGCCGTCCGGCCGAACAGCTGGTCGCGCGCGTCGACCTGCCCGACCTGAGGGCCGTGCGGCTCGACCAGGTCGGCCGGCTGCTGCGCAGCCATCCGGACGTACTGGAGGCCGACCCGCGCGGCGAACCCGTGGTGCGCGGCGAACTGCTGGCCTGGAACCCGTCCCCGGCCGCACTGGACGCGGCGCGTGAGGCCGGCTTGCGCGTGCTGCGCGAACAGCGCTTCGATGAATCCGGCGACGTGCTCGTGGTGCTACGCGCCCCGCCGAACAGCACCACGGCAGACCTGCTGGAGCGCCTGCGCGCGCTCGACCCGGACGGCAGCTACGACTTCAACCATATCTATCTAGGCAGCGGCGGCGGCGGGGCATTGGACGTCGAGGGCGCCGTCCTGGCGCAGGGCGATGGCGCCGAGTCCGCGCAGGACGGCGCTGCGCCGGTCCGCATCGGCCTGGTCGACAGCGGCGTCGATGCCGATCACCGCGCCCTGCGCGCGGCTGTCATCCACAGCTGGGGCTGCGACGGCGCGGCGCATCCGGATACGCACGGCACCGCAGTCGCGGCCCTGCTGGTCGGGCGCGACGGCGCCTTCCGCGGCGCGGCGCCGGGCAAGGCGCTGTACGCCGCCGACATCTACTGCGCCAGCCCGACCGGCGGCTCGGCCGAGCGCATCGCGGCGGCGCTCGGCTGGCTTGCGCGCGAGCAGGTGCCGGTGATTAACCTGAGCCTGGTCGGGCCGCCCAACCAGGCCATCGAGCGCATCGTTGCCAAGCTGGTCGCACGCGGCCACTTGCTGGTGGCGGCGGTGGGCAACGACGGCCCGGCCGCGCCGCCGCTGTACCCGGCCAGCTATCCGGGCGTGATCGGCGTCAGCGCAGTCGACCGCAGCGGCCAGGTGCTGCCGGAAGCGGCGCGCGGACCGCAGGTGGCGTTCGCCGCGCCCGGCAACAACATGGTCAGCGCCAATCCCGGCGAGCCGCCCTACCGCACCGTGCGCGGCACCTCGTTCGCCGCGCCGCTCGTGGCCGGCCTGCTCGCGCCCGCGCTCGCACGTCCCGACCGCGAGCGCGCGCGCGCAGCCGTCGCGGCGCTGGCCAGCCGTGCGGAGCGCGGATCGGCGCCGCGCGAGAGCGTCGGCTACGGCGTCGTCGGCGCATCCTTGCGGATCGATCCGGCACGGCTCCGCTAAGTTTCCAGCGTATTCGTCTGGAAACAATTGCTAACAAATTCCGAAGCGGTTTTTTTGCGGCGAAGGAATAAACGGCCGAGCTGTTTCGTTCTCCTTACAACGGCGCCGGATGGTCCGCGCCACACCCAAGGAGAACAGGCATGAAAACCAAACAACTCGTCCAGAACATTGCCCTGATCGCTTCGCTCGGGATGGCCGCATCGGCGCACGCACAACTGCTCGGCGGCCACGGCGCGATGGGCGGCATGATCGGTGGAATGGGCGGCGGCATGGGCGGCATCGGTGGCGGACTCGGCCGGATGGGTGCGCCGATGACGCGCGCCGATGTCGGCGGCCTGCGCAACGCCTCCAGCGCCGCCCGGGCCGATGAGGCGCCGCGCAGCGCCAAAGCCGGCACCGACGGCGCCGGCCAAGCCAGCGCCAGCGGCAACGCCGGCCTCACCGGCAACCTGGGCGGCAGCCTGCCGGCCGGCGCCGTGGCCGGCACTCTCGGGTCGGCGACATCCGGCGCCGTCGCCGGCGGCATGGCGGGCGCCGCGTCTGCGACCGGCAGCGCTCAGGGCGCCGCGCAGGGAGCTGCGAATGCTGGCGGTCGCGTCGCCGGCCAGATGCAGGATGGGCTGGCGCAGGGTCAGCGCACGGCCAGCGAACTCCAGGGCAGCCTGGCGCAGGGCGCGAGCATTGCCGGCGAGGCAGGCGCCAGCGCCAGCCACAGCCTGGACGCTCAGGTGGGTGGCGCCGGCGCCATGGCCGCATCGGCGGCTGCGCCGGCAACGCCCGCCGCCCCGGCCGCGTCCACGCCTGCCGCAGCGCCTGCTGGCGGCGCATCGAGCGGCAGCGGCAAGGCTGCGCCGGGCCTGGGCAATCCGGTGTCCAGCCTGGGCAGCGCATCCGCGCTGGGCAAGCAAGGCGGCAGCTTGGTCGGATCGGGCTCGAGCTCGGGCAGCGGCAGCGCTGGCGGCAGCGCTGGCGGCAGCGGCGCCGCGAACGGCGCGTCGTCAGCCAGCGCCGCCAAGCCGCATGGCGGCAATGGTGCGCGCGCCCACGGCGGCCAGGCCGGCGGCAACGCCTCGGCCAGCGGCGCCGGCTCGGCCGCAGGCAGCAGCGCAAGCAGCGGCGGCGCGAACAACAGCCGTGCGTCGAGCGGCAGCGCGTCGAACGGCGCCAACGGTGCGGCCAGCGGCAACGCCGGTCACGGCATCGCGCTCAGCGGCAGCGCTTCCGTCGGCGGCAGCATGCAGTAAGCAGTCGGAAAACGGATGGGACGGGCGATCAGGACGTGATCAGCCCGTGCTCGTCGAGCACGTCGTGCAGCAGCTCGAGGCGGATCATGGGATTGTCCAGCATGAGCATGTGCTGCTTTTGCTGGTTGGGCAGGGGCAGCAACTCGCACCAGCGGTTGGCGACCCAGCCGCAATCGTCGAGGCGGAACGGCGGCTGCACCGGCCAGCGGCTTTGCGGCACGTCGTGCAGCGAGGCCAGCACGCGGTCGAGGGCGTCGGCCGCGCCCTTCAGGTCGGATGGGATGTGCACCTCATGGTCGTCTTCCTGCAGCTCGACCTCGGCCATCCACAAGCCGTTCGAACGGCGCTCGCTGCCCAGCACCTGGAAGCGCGAGCCGCCGCGGCACACCACCTGCAGCAGGCCGGGCGTCGAAGCCGTCGTGTCCTGCACCGAGGCCAGCGTGCCGGAGCCGACGAAGCGCTCGGCGCCGGTCGGCGTGCGCACTTCCTGGCCATGGGTCAGCAGCACCACGCCGAACGGCGCGTCTTCCGTCAGGCAGTGACTGATCATGTCGAGGTAGCGGACCTCGAAGATCTGCAGCGGCAGTACGCCGTCCGGAAACAGCACCGTACTGAGCGGAAACAGCGGTAAGGTGAGCGTGGCCATGGCCGCATCATGACAGTTCGAAGCGCGGGAGGGAGCACGATTGCGGCGCAGCGCCCCCGTCGCGCGTACGTCGGCGGATCAGTCCTCGGGGCCCTGCAGCGGCAGGTCGCGCACGTCCTCGAACAGCGCCTGCAGGCGCCAGCGCAGGCGCTGCCAGCCCGGGTCGGGCTCGGGCAACACGTGCACGACGATGCGCGCGCCGGGCGCGGCGTCGCAGGCGAAGGGATAGCTGCCGGCCTGCTCGAACGGCAGGCGGAACACGTGGCCGGGCGCGACCAGCACCTGGCCGAATACGTGCGGTGCGCGGTCGCGGTTACGCAGCAGCAACACGTCGCTCACGCCCAGCGTCAGGCGCAGCTCGGCCGGCAATGACGGCGCGCCTGCGGCCATCCCCGAGGCGGCGCCACGCATGAACTCCAGCGGACGCTCGCGCGTCGCCCCGCCGAGCGGCGCCAGCGCCGCCCACAGCAACAGCACCAGCACGACGACGCCGAGCCCCCATCGCACGCGCCGCAGCAGGCTCACGCGCGTGCCCCGTTCGCACGCACGCGGGCGCGCGCACGAGGGCGCGCCGGGCAAGGCAGCGGAGTCAGAACAGGAATCGGGGCCGTTGGGCTAGAGAAAGACACAGTGTTCACATTGTAGCGTCTTGTGCGCCCGCCCGGCAGATAGATGCGTATGCTATTCCCCCGACGGCGCGTTTCCCCTTGCCGGCAACGGACCCACTGCCACGCCCTTTGTCGCGTATCGCCTATGCCCCGTTCAGATTCATCGCAGTCCAGAGCTCGCCATGCCATCCGCCGTCCGGCCGTCATCCCACTCGTCCTGGCCGCGCTGGTCTTCCTCGCCGTGCTGATCGTCACCTACGCGGTGGCCGAGAGCGCCCGCCGCGCCGCCCGTGCCGACCTGGAAGACGACTTCGACTACCGCGCGCGCGATTTTTCCAGCGCCATCGTGCGCCGTATGGGCGTCTATGAGGAAGTGCTGGAGGCTACGCGCGGCTTCCTGCGCGGGTCGCCCGAGGTCAGCCGCGCCGACTTCGCCGACTATTTCGCTCTGCTGCGCCTGAAGGAGCGCTTTCCCGGCATCGAGGCGCTCGGCATCGCCGCCATCGTCGCGCGCGAGGGCCGTACCGCCATCACCCACATCCTGCCGCTCGACGAGCGCAACCGGCGCGCAGTCGGCTACGACATGTTCAGCGAACCGGTGCGGCGCGCGGCGATGGAAGCGGCGCGCGACAGCGGCCGCGCCGCCGCCACCGGCAAGGTCACGCTGGTCCAGGAAGGCGCACGGAGCGGTGCCGCCGCGCCTTCAGGCTTCCTGCTGTACGTGCCGATCTTCCGCGCCGGCGCGCCGCACGAATCGGTCGAGCAGCGCCGCGCGGCCATCGCCGGCTGGGTGTACGCGCCGTTCCGTATGGCCGACCTGATGCGCGGCCTGGGCGGCGAACAGGTCGGCGACCTCGAGGTCGAGATCTTCGACGGCGCCAAGGCCGCGGAAAGCACCCTGCTCTACCGCTCGCCCAACGCGCGCGCACCTGGCAGCCGCCACAAGTTCCAGTACGAGACCACCATCGACACCGCCGGGCGCCGCTGGCTGGTGCAAGTGCGCTCGTCGGCGCGCTTCGAAACCGCGCTCGGCAAGCACCACACGCTCGCGATCGCGCTGACCGGCCTTGGCCTGGGCCTGCTGCTGTCGCTGGTGGTGTGGCTGCTGGCCACCGAACGGCGCCGCGCGCTGCAGCTGGCCGATGCCATGACGCTCGAACTGCGCATCTCGCGCGACCGCATCGACGCCGAACGCGAACGCATCCGCCTGATCCTGCAGAACGCTTACCACGCCTTCGTAGGCATCGATCCCGACGGCCGCATCACCGACTGGAACCGTCAGGCCTGCCACCTGTTCGGCTGGCGCGACGAGCAGGCGCTCGGCCAGGACGCGCTCGACCTGCTGCTGCCGCAGTCGAAGCGCGCCGAGCTGCGCGCCTGTCTACAGCGCCTGGCCGAGGGCGGCGGATGCGAGATGCTGGCCGGTCCGACCGAGATGACGCTGCTCGACCACCACGGCGCAGAGATCCCGGTCGAGATCGCGATCACCGCGCAGAACACGCCGCAGGGCTTTGCCATCACCGCGTTCGTGCGCGACATCCGCCCGCGCAAGCAGACCGAGGAGCGCGAGCGCCAGCGCCAGCAGCGCCTCGACGAAGCGCGCGCGGCGCTGGTGCGCTCGCAAAAGCTGGAAGCGGTCGGCCATATGACCGGCGGCGTGGCGCACGACTTCAACAACATCCTGCACATCATCAGCGCCAATGTCCAGCTCATGCTGCGCAACGAAGAAGGCACCCGCAAGCGCCTGCTCAGCATCCTGGACGCGGTCGAGCGCGGCAAGAAGCTGACCGGCCAGCTGCTGGCCTTCGCGCGGCGCCAGCCGCTGCACCCGAGCGTGGTGCGCCTGACCGACCTGATCGGGCGCATGGACAGCCTGCTGCACCGCGCCGCCGGCGATGCGGTGCAAATCGGCTTCGCCATCCCGCCCGCCCCGTGGAACGCGCTGGTCGATCCGAACCAGTTGGAAAACGTGCTGCTCAACCTGGTCATCAACGCGCGCGACGCGATGGAACACGGCGGCGCGATCACGATCGCGCTGGCCAACGTGCAGGTGGTGGCGGGCGATCACCTGGCCGACACCGGCGTCAAGCCGGGCGAATTCGTCAGCGTGGCGGTGAGCGACACCGGCAGCGGCATGCCGCCGGAGGTGATGGAGCGCGCCTTCGAACCCTTCTTCACCACCAAGCCCGAAGGCAAGGGCACCGGCCTGGGCCTGTCGATGGCGCACGGCTTCGTCAAGCAGAGCGGCGGCCATATCCGCCTGGCGAGCACGCCGGGCCAGGGCACGACCGTCACGCTGTTCCTGCCGCGCGCGCTGCAGGACACGCCCGATCCGGCGTTCGCACCGGTGCCGCACTGAGGTCGAGACCGCGTCCCGGCAGACTGAACGTGCGCCGCTCAGGCCCTTCCGGCCGCTACACTTGGCTTTGATTTTCGCAGGAGCGATTCATGGCACCAACCACCCACGGCGATGCGCGCAAGGTATTGCCGCGCGTCGGCGGCTTCGACAGCACGCTGTCCCTGCTGCGCGAAGGCTACCGCTTCGTGCCGCGGCGCTGCGAGCAGATCGGCGCGGATGCGTTCCGCACCCGCATCATGCTGCAGCAGGCCTTGTGCGTACGCGGCGAGGATGCGGCGCGCATGTTCTACCAGCCCGGCCGCTTCACGCGCCGCCACGCGCTGCCCGCCACCAGCATGGCGCTGCTGCAGGACTTCGGCAGCGTGATGGCGCTCGACGGCGAGCAGCACCGCAAGAGAAAAGCGATGTTCATGTCGCTGTACGGACCGCTCGAGCGCCAACGCCTGGCCGGGCTGATCGTGGCCCAGTTCCGTGCCCACTTCGCGCGCTGGCCCGAACTGGCGTCGGTCAACGTGCACCAGGCGGCGCAAGAAGTGCTGTTCCATGCGACCTGCCAGTGGGCCGGCGTGCCGGTCGGCGTCGACGAGGTGCGCCAGCGCACCGCGGAATTCGCGACGATGATCGACGCCGCCGGCTCGGCCGGGCCGCGCAACTGGCGCGCCCTGCTGGTCCGCAACCGCACCGAGCACTGGGCGCGTGCGCTGATCGACGCGGTGCGCGCCGGCCAGATCCAGCCGGCCTACGACAGCCCCTTGAACGTGATCGCGCGCCACCGCGACGCCGACGGCCAGCTCATCAGCCGCAAGGACGCCGCGGTGGAGCTGATCAACGTCCTGCGCCCGACCGTGGCGGTCGCGCGCTACATCGCGTTTGCCGTGCTGGCGCTGCACCAGCATCCGGAGTACCGGCTGCGCACCGCCAACGCGGATGCGGCGGACGACGCCTGGCTGACCATGTTCGCGCAGGAGGTGCGGCGCTATTACCCGTTCATCCCGGTGATGGGCGGACGCGCGCAGCACGACTTCGAATGGCAGGGCATGCAGGTGGAAAAAGGGACTTGGGTGCTGCTCGACCTGTACGGCACCGACCACCACCCGGACATCTGGGGTGATCCCGAGGTATTCCGCCCGGCGCGTTTCGAGCGCTGGCAGAGCAGCGGTTTCGATTTGATCGCGCAAGGCGGCGGCGACCATTATTCGGGTCACCGCTGCCCCGGCGAATTCATCACGATGGACATCGTCAAGGCGGCGGTCAAATTGTTCGCCGCCGAGATCGAATATGAAGTGCCGCCCCAGGACCTGTCGATCGATCTGGGGCGGGTCCCGACGCTGCCGGCCAGCGGCATGGTCATCGAGCGGGTGCGGCTGCTGGGGGCCGCCGCCCGGTAAAACCTGGAGCGTCTTAGTCGCGGATCAGGCGGCCTTCGGCCACGCGCACGCGCTCGCCACCGCGGAAGCGCGGGTTGCCCTGCTCCGTAAAGGTACGGTAGCCGCCGCGCGCCATCTTGACGCGCACGTCGGTGTAGGTCTGGCCTTTCATGTTGCGCTCGACGTGGTTACCGGCATACGCGCCACCGGCAGCGCCTGCGACGGTCGCCAGGGTCTGGCCGCGACCGCTGCCGACCTGGTGGCCCAGGATACCGCCGAGCAGCGCACCGCCGACCGCACCCACACCGCTGCCGCGTTCTGCAGCGCGTTCGTAGCTGTGGGTCGAGACCACGGTGCCGCAGTTCATGCAGGCGGCTTCCGAATGGTGTTGCGGCGCGGCCTGGCTCAGCGACGGCATGGCACCGGCGGCCAGCAGGGCTGCGGAAAAGGCGGTACTTGCGGCAAAACGGGTGGCGAACGATTTCATGATTTTTCTCCCTCGTGTTGTTTTAAAAAGCATGACTACAGCATAGTGGGCACGATTGGATGGGGAAAGAGTAAAACGGTATCAATTGCAAGCGTCTGTAACGAATTAGGCAATACCAGCTATGGTTGAGCTGAGCGCGCTGTCGTGGGATCATGACAAGGCGCTGCGGCTGTTCTGGAAATCGAATCCGGCTTTCATCGAGTGGATCCAGTCGCCGCTGATCTACCGGCAGACCGGCGCCTTCCTGGAGCGCAGCCGAACGTTGATGAACACCGTGTACTCGACCGAAAGCGGCATGTACCACTACCGCAGCATGGCCAAGACCAACTTCAGGGGCTATCTTCAAACCGCGATGGTCCCGCTGAAAAAATACTTTTATGTGCTTCGTCCTCTGCTTGCGGTACGCTGGCTGGAGCGTTACGGCACGCCCGCGCCGATTGAGTTCGAGCGCTTGCTGGCTCTGGTCGACGACGATCGTCCGCTGGTCGAGGCGATCCATACCCTGCTGGCTCAAAAACGCGTCACGCCCGAGCTGGGGCTGTCGCCGCAAGTGCCCACGATCCAGGCGTTCATCGTAGGCGAACTGGCCCGGCTGGAAACGATCGTGCCGGCGCGTTTCGAGCGCAGGCAGGTCGAACCGGATCTGTCGACGCTGTTCCGCGCGGTCCTGCGCGACGCCTGGTCAGGCTGAGCGCCGCGCCGTCGCGGTACTACAGATTCTTGTCGAGAAAAGCGCCCACGTGATTCCAGAAGTCGATGCGGTCAGCGGCGGTGCGCCACCCGTGGCCCTCCTCGGGATACACCAGGTATTCGACGTTGTGGTTCTGCTTCTTGATGGCATTGTTGAACTTGGTGGCGTGAACGAGCGGCACCCGGCGGTCGTAAGCGCCGTACGCCATCAGCAGCGGTTGCGTGATCTTCCCGGCCTGGGCCAAGGGCGACACGGCATCGAAGGCGGCCGGGCTCTTTTCGGGGTCGCCGATCAGCGTCTTCATGTCGTAGCGGCGCGCGTCCTCCGACGCATCGCTTTCGACGACACTGAACAGCAAGCCGATGTCGGTGACGCCGACCCATTCCACGCCGGCGCGGAACAGCTCGGGATTGCGCGCCAGGCCCATCAGGGTCGCGTAGCCGCCGTAGCTGGCGCCCATGATGCCGATGCGCTTGGGATCGGCCCAGCCCTGTTTGACGGCCCAGGCGGCGGCATCGGCCAGGTCGTCCTGCATGGCGCGTCCCCACTGCTGCCATCCCGCCTGGAAATGCGCGTGGCCGAAGCCAGTGCTGCCGCGGAATTCGGGCTGCAGCACGAGGTAGCCGCGCGAAGCCAGGAATTGCGCCTCCCCGTCCCACTCCCAATACCCGCCACGCACGTACGGACCGCCATGCACCAGCACCACGGTCGGCAGCGGCCCCGGCGCGGCCACTGCCGGACGCGTCACGTAGACCGGAATCTGCAGGCCGTCGCGCGCGCCGAAGCGAAAGAAGTCGCGCTTGCCCATCTTCTTGGGGTCGATGCCCGGCAGGCTGTTGCCCAGGCCGACAATAGCGCCATTGGCCGGCGTGTACACGTAGTAAGCCGTCGGCATGCGGTCCGAGTCCGACCTGACCAGGACTGCTAAGGGAGCACGGCAATCGTAGCTGCAAGTCAGGTGATTGACGGTGCCCGGCAACAGCGCATCGACCTTGCCCTGAATCCCTTTCATGACCGGGTCGAGCCAGGCCGTCGAGCTGGCGTCGGCGACGAAGTGAACTCCCAGGATCTTGCGGGTCACGTAATCGCGTTCGAGCGCGCCGTCAAAATCGAAGCCCTCGATGTCGACGAAAGGCATGCTGTCCAGCTGGCGCTTGTCGAGGTTGTACGTGAACAACGCGCTGCGCCCCTTGTACCCGGCGCGCACGTACAAGGTGTTGTCGCTATCGAACGAGACTGGCTCGAATTCGACATCCTTGTAGCAGTCGCGGTTTTCGATCTCTCGCCAGGCGTGCGCGTCCTGCGCCCGGTAATAGACGATGCAGCGGCCTTCGAACTTGGCCCAGGCCACGCGCGGCTGGTCGGCAGCGTCGAGGATCCACTGAAAGACATGGGCGGGCTGCGTATCCGGCAGCATGTCCTTCAACTGCAGGGTGCGCGTATTCAACCGGTACAGGTGCATCGATTGCGGTGCCATGTCGATGTTGTTCCATGAGTACTTGCCGACCACGATATCGTCCGAGCCGTCGTGCGTGACGCCATCGAAAATGTAATCGGCGGTCAGCAGACGGTTCTTGATGTTGGTGCCGATGGCTTCTTGGCGGTGGAGCCAGTTACCGGAGATCAAGTGGACGATCGCCGTACCGTCGCGGTCGATCGCGAATTGGTCGAAGTTGCCCTCGAATTCAATTTTCGGATTCTTGACGGTGAAGGTGAGCCGCTGGTCGTTGACCCATGCCAGGCGCTGCATGCGTGCACTGTCGAGCATCGTCAAGGTCGTCACTTTCTTGAGGTTCGCCGTCTCGCGCACCACCAGCGCTACCTGTCCATCGTCGAGACGATTCACCATGGCGACGTAATGTCCGCTCGGCGACAGGCGCACGAAACTGATGTCCGGGTCGCCGAAGAAGTTCTCGACAGGAATGCGTTCTGCCGCAGCAGAAAAGCTGAACGCGAACAATGATACTGCAGCAATACGACGTAGCAAGCGGGCCATGGCGATAGAAATTAAAAAGTAGAAAGATTATCTTAAGACAAACAATTTATTTCACTAGAATAATTGTTTGGCATTTGTCATTTAGCAACACTTCACCGCTTGAACTTGCGCCGCGCGCGCCACTGCTTCATCGGCGCGGAGTTGTACCACTGGAACCCAATCCAGAAAATCGACGCCAGCGCAGCCAACGGCGGCAGCGCGCTGGCGAACCAGCCGAATACGGTGGCGCCCGCCGACAGCAGCGAAATGCCCTCAAGGATGGCTTTGAGGTTACCCATGATCTTCCTCCGATGAATGCCGTGCTTTACACACGGTGTTGACGCACGCCCGCACGCCCGCGCAAGCGCTGCCGAGCTGTTTTCGCTCAATATGCGAACAGTTGGGCTATGCATCATTAAACATCATGTTTATAATCGAAGTCAACATGATGTGTAACACGCTGTGTTTAGTTAAATGGACAATCCGCTCATGCACGAACAAATGAAACGCCTCTACGAGGCAGCCGAAGCGCTGGCGGGCCTGAAGACACAGGCGGAGATCGCCCGGGCCCTGAACCAGTCGCAGCAAACGGTCAACAATTGGGAAGCGCGCGGCATCTCGAAAGCGGGTTTGCTGAAGGCGCAAAGCGCCATCGGCTGCTCGGCCACCTGGCTCGAGACCGGGGCGCCGCCGATGGCGCTGGCGCCCCGCCTGGCGTCCGCCATGGCGCACGAGGCCACGCCGGCGTTCGTCGCGGCCGATCCCGATCACCCTTTCCTGACCGGGGCCGGCGGCGTGCGCATCGGCGACGAGCCCGACACGATCCCGATCCGGCGCGTCAGTCTCAAGCTGCACGCGGGCGTGACCGGCTTCGAGACCGAACCGGAGCTGGAAGACGGCGGCGTGCTGCACATGCCGCGCGCCGTCATCGAGGCGCACCGGCTGGTGCCGCACCAGCTGCTGGCGATCCGCGTGCACGGCCAGAGCATGGAACCGATGATGTTCGAGGATGACGTGGTGGTGGTGAACACCGCCGACAGGGAGCCGGTCAGCCGCGAGATCTACGCCGTCAACTTCAATGGCGAGGCCCTGGTCAAGCAGCTCCTGCGGCGCAACAACGAATGGTTCCTGCACTCGATGAACCCGGACTTCGGCCCGGTCAACGTGCGCAGCGGTCAGTGCAGCATCGTCGGGCGCGTGGTGTATCAGCCGGGCCGCGTGCTGACCGGACGGCTCTGAAGTGAGGCGGTAAAGCGATGAAGATCGAGGTGGCCGTCACCGAGCTGCACAGCGTGCGGCTGGCGCTGGCCTTCGTGGATGCCGCATGGGTGCGGCCGGGACCGGGAGACGCCTTGATCGCGCGCCTCGGCCCCTATTTGCCGCCGCTGCCGCTGATGCTGGTGAGTGATGACGGCGGCGTGCACGCGCATTTCCAGACCGGCGTGTTCGCGGTCCTGGCGGCATTGGCGCGCGGCAGCCTGGCGCCATTCACGGTCGACCTGGACCAGCCGCCGCCATCACCGCACGGTCCGCCGCCGTTCTAGCCTCGCATGCGCGCCCATGATGCCCGCGCGCGTACGAGACGTGCTGCGTCACTGCGGCAGCGTCTGCGCCGTACCGGTGACCAGCAGGCGCGCCATCACGTTCGGCGCATGACGCGGCTGGCCACCGCCGACATACAGCTTGTAGGCGCCCGGGACCAGCATGCGTACGCCCTTCGGATCGACCAGCGATAGCGCGCGCGCATCCAGGCTCAGGCTGACCTGGCGATGCTCGCCGGCCTTCAAGTGCACGCGGCGCATCCCGGCCAGCACCGGGTTGGCGCGGTCGTTCGGCTTTTCGACGTACAGCTGCACGACTTCGTCGCCATCGCGCTTGCCGCTGTTGGCGACGTCGACCGTGACCGTGACCGGATCGCCGGCCCGGATCGACGAAGACGACAGCGTCGGCGTGGCATAGCGGAAGCTGGTGTAGCTCAAGCCGTGGCCGAACGGGTACAGCACCTCGCCCTTGAAGTAGCGGTAGGTACGGCTATCCATGCGGTAGTCGCCAAAGGCCGGCAGCTGGTCGGCGGATTTGTAGAAGGTGACCGGCAGGCGCCCGGCCGGGCTGTAGTCGCCGGCGATCAGGCCGGCCACGGCCTGGCCGCCCTCCCCGCCCGGATACCAGGCTTCGACGATGGCCGGCACGTGCTTGTCGGCCCAGTTCACCGACAAGGCACTGCCGTTCATCAGCACCAGCACCAGCGGCTTGCCGGCCGCGTGCACGCGCTCGAGCAGCTGCTCCTGCGGCGCCGGCAGGTCGAGGCTGGTGCGGTCGCCGCCATCGAAGCCCGGCACCTTGATCTTGAGTTCCTCGCCTTCCAGGCTGGCGTTCAGGCCGCCGACGAACACGACCAGGTCGGCCTGGCGCGCCAGCTCGACCGCCTGCTGGCCCATGTCGACCGGCGGGCTCCAGACCAGCTTCTGGTCGCCGCGCGCGCCGCGCTGCACGGCTTCGATCCGGATCGGCACCACCTGACCGGCCTGCAAAGTCGCGCTGCCCGCCTCCAGCGACGGCGAATCCATCACGTCCCAGGCGTCGACGATCTGCTTGTCGCCCAGCCAGATGCGGTAAGGGCCGGTGCTCATGTAACGCAGACGATACGTGCCCGCGCCCTGCGCCTTGAAGAAGCCGGTCCAGCGGACCGACGAATTGCGCTTGTCGTCCTGCCAGTCGACGCGCGCGTTGCGCTCGACGCTGCTGGCCGTGGGCGCGCCGGCCAAATCGGCGCCATTGAAATGCTCGGCCTTCAGGCCCGGCGTGGTGCAGGCGGCGTCGGCGCACAGCACGCCCTCCGGCACCGGCGGCTCGGCCGGACCAGCCAGGCCGGTGCCCGGCGCATAGTCGATGCGCGCATCCGGGAAGCGCGCGCGGATCCCGTCCAGCACCGTCACCGGATGGCCCGGCTGGCCGTTGTAGTTGCCGACCAGGGCATCGACGCTGTCGGCGTTCGGACCGATCACGGCGATGCGCTTGGGCGCGCGCGCCAGCGGCAGCAGGCCGTCATTCTTGAGCAGCACCATCGATTCCTGCGCCATTTTGAGGGCCACCGCGCGGTGCGCCTGGGTGTCGACATCGTCGGGACGGATAGCGGCAAAGGCTTGCGGCGTGGCCGGGTCGAACAGGCCGAGCTGGATGCGCGCGACGAACAGGCGCTGCAGCGCGCGGTCGACCGTGGCCTGGGACAGCAAGCCCTGACGCACGGCGTTGGCGATCGGCCCGGCCTCGGTCGTCATGCCGTTGCGGTAGTCGCCGCAGATCAGGTCCATGCCGGCCTTGAAGGCGGCGGCGACAGCCTGCTCCGGCGTCTGCGTGTAATGCAGGCTGTCCTGGCGGTAGATGTTGGCGGCCGCGCCGCAGTCCGATACCACGAAGCCCTTGAAGCCCCAGGCCTGGCGCAGGCGCTTCTCGAGCAGGTCGGTATTCGCGCAGGCGGGCACGCCGTCGACGGCGTTGTAGGCGCACATGACCGAATCGACCTTGGCCTCGGTGACGGTGGCGCGGAAGGCCGGCAGATAAGTGTCTTCCAGGTCGTGTGCGGACGGATGCACGTCCTCGCGATGGCGGTTCGACTCCGGCCCGCTGTGTACCGCGAAGTGCTTGGAGGTGGCGATGGTCTTGAAGAAGGCGGGATCGTTGCCCTGCAAGCCCTTGATGAAGCCGATGCCCATGCGCGAGGTCAGGTAGGGGTCTTCGCCATAGGTCTCCTGCCCGCGGCCCCAGCGCGGATCGCGGAAGATGTTGATGTTGGGCGACCACACGGTCAGGCCGCGGTACCAGTCGGTGCCGCCGTCCGGCTCGCGCGTCTTGAGGTACTTGGCGCGGAATTCGGTGGCGATGACGTCGCCGGTCTGCTGCATCAGCGGCTCGTCCCATGTGGCGGCCATGCCGACCGCCTGCGGGAACACGGTCGCCACGCCCGCGCGTGCGACGCCATGCAGGCCCTCGTTCCACCAGTTGTATTTCGGGACGCGCAGGCGCGGAATCGCCGGCGCGGCGTTGCCCAGCTGGGCGGCTTTTTCCTCGAGCGTCATGCGCGCGACCAGGTCGGCGGCGCGTTGTTCGGGAGTGAGTTTGGAGTTGAGGTAGGCCGGATTGGCCTCGGTCGGTGCTTGGGCCGGACTCTGCGCCTGGGCCATGGAGCAGCCGAGCAAACTGATCGCCAGCGCCAGGGCGGTCAAGGGTACGGCGGGTGCGGATGCAAATCGCGTCATGGTGGTCTCCGTGTGCTTGTTGTTGTCGATAAATGTTAGCACGGAGATCATTTTGTTATCGCAAACATTTTGTGGACCGTCGTCGGGCTGTGCGGCATGGCACGGAATGCCGTCTGCGCGCGGGCTATGCTGTTCGCATTTCATCTGCAAAGGGACGCGGTCCATGGACAAGCAACCGTTCGATATCGATCTTGCGCTGGCCCGCATCGAGGACACCGTGCGGCCCTGGCCGAAAGCCGCCCTATTCCAGCTGGCCGAAGAGGGATTCACGTCAACCTTCGAGCAGCTGCTGGCCTGCATGATCTCGATCCGCACTTACGACGAAGTGACGCTGCCGGTCTCGCGCCGCCTGTTCGCGCGCGCGCGGTCGCCGGCGCAAGTGGCGGCGCTGTCGTGGGAAGAACTGGACGGATTGATCAGCCCATCCACGTTCCACGAACGAAAAGCCAATCAGATGTTGGCGATTGCACGCGAGGTTTCGTCTCGTTTCGGGGAGGTGCTGCCGGGGGACCGGGACGTGTTGCTGTCATTTGCCGGCGTCGGGCCGAAATGCGCGAACCTGGTGCTGGGTGTGGCCTGCGGCACGCCGGTGATCAGCGTCGATATCCACGTGCACCGGGTGACAAACCGCTGGGGCTATATCGCGACGGCGACGCCGGAAAAGTCATTGGTGGCGTTGGAGCGCAAGCTGCCGCAAGAACACTGGATCGATATCAATCGGCTGCTGGTGCCGTTCGGGAAGCACGTCTGCACCGGGACGAAGCCGCATTGCTCGACTTGTCCGGTGCTGGACATGTGTGCGCAAGTAGGCGTGACCGAACATCGATAAGCGTGATTGCCTGATACCGCTGACTGTGGCGCCAGCGCCTACGCATCGCCTCCGATGGGAAGCCGCTTGCGATTGAGCAAATTGCGCTGTCGCATGCTCTTGAATAATGACAATCGCTCTTCATGAACAACGCCTATGCGGCGCTACTTCAGAAGAAATTGCGATTCCCGGCGCATACCGTAATGGCGTAGGCCCGGTCCATCAATGCATCTTCGGCATCCAGGACGGTGTATGGCCAATTACCGCCGCTCGATTCACGACCTCATCTACGGAAGACAAACCAACCGCATCCTGCGCCTGGCGTTTCCGAATAACGACGCGCCCACGTCTCAATTCCTGGTCAACAAGCTCGACGCGGTAGAAGGCTTGTCAAGGGATTTCGAATTCACGGTCGAGCTTTTATCGGACGACGCCGGCGTCGCGTTGAAGGAGATGCAAGGGAAACTGCTCAGCATCGAACTGGTGCGCCAAGATGGCAGCCTACGCTATTTCTCCGGCTACGTATTCAACTTTCGGCGCCGCCACGCCGATGGAGGCATCACCTTTTATGAGGCCAAGCTCGGCCCCTGGCTGACATTTCTCAGCCTGCGTCACGATAACTACCTGTTCCACGGCCAGACGCTGCGCGAGCAGATGGAAAGCATCTGCCGCGACTACGGCATTTATCCGGCATGGGATTGGCGCGTCACGGCCGACGATCCGGTCATGACCGATGCCTGCCAATTCAACGAAAGCGACTTCAATTACCTGAGCCGGCGCTGGGAAGCGGCCGGATGGTATTACTGGTACGAGCATGACGCCCGCGGCCACAAGCTGGTGGTGGCCAGCGACTCCACGCAAGCGCCTACCCTCGACGGCGGCGCTCGTGTGCGCTTTCATGGCGCCGGCGGCGCTGCCGAAGAAGATGCCATCGACCAGTGGTCGCCGGCGCGCCAGGCCGTCCCCTCGAGCTTCGCGCTGGCCGGGTTCAATTTCAAGGAGGCCAGGCCGTCCAACGTCGACGTGCCGACCTTGAACCAGCAAGGTAATGTGCCGGACGCCGAGTCCTACGAATATACGGGCGCCTACGGCATTCGAAACCGCAGCGATGGCAATGCCCAAAGCCGGCTTCGGATGGAAGAAATCGAAGCGATCGCAAAGTCTGTCGATGCGGAGGGAAATAATCGCTTCCTGATGCCGGGTCGCTGGTTTCAACTGGTCGATCATTTCAATCACGGTATTTATCGACGCGCCGGCGCGCGCAGCAAGGACGAATTCCTGGTCATGTCGGTCCGCCACGTCGCGACCAATAACTATCTCCAGGAAGAGAATCAGAAGATCCAGTATCGCAATTGGCTGACGTGCAGCCGCAGGGATATCCCGTGGCGGCCGGGGCGTGGATTCAACAGCCGCGATACCAGGATCCTCGCCCCGCAAACCGCGACCGTGGTCGGCCCAAATGGCCCGGACAGCATCTACACCGATGAATATGGCCGGGTACGGGTGCAATTCCACTGGGATCGCGTCGGCGAGCAGGACGAGCGCAGCTCAGCGTGGCTACGCGTATCGAGCGCCTGGGCTGGCGCCGAACTGGGCGCGGCGGCGATTCCGCGCATCGGTACCGAGGTCATCGTGCAGTGGCTGGACGGCTGCCCGGACAGGCCGATCATCACCGGGGCGGTGTTCAATGCGCGGAATATGCCTCCATGGGGGTTGCCGTCGCAGCATGCGTTGACTGGGCTACGTAGTCGCGAGCTTGCTCCTGGAGCAGGCAACTCAGCGGGTGGGCGCAGTAATCATCTGATTCTGGACGATACGTATCAAGGGATTCAGGCACAGCTCAGAAGTGATCATCAGCATAGTCAGCTGTCGCTGGGGTATATCACGCGGATTGAGAATAATCGTGGGAGGACGGAGGCAAGGGGTGAAGGTTTCGAGTTGCGGACGGATGGGCATGGGGTGGTGCGGGCGGCCAAAGGCATGCTGATCACTACAGAAGCGCGCAACAAGGCAGCCATGCACAGCAAGGACATGGGCGAAACCATTGAGCGCCTATCAGCCGCCGGCGATCTTCATGAAAACCTGGCGGAAACCGCCAGGCTCAACAGTGCACAAGATGCGCCAACGCAGCAAAGTGCAGCAGTTAATGATATCAAAAAGCAAATTGCCAGTATCAAAGGTGACGTCACCGATGAAAGCAAATTTCCGGAACTTGCCCAACCCCACATGGTGCTGTCCAGTCCTGCGAGCATCGCGACTTCTACAGCGCATTCCACGCACATCGCCAGCGATGGCAATACTGCGTTAACTACCGGCCGTAGTCTGTCGATCGCAAGTGGAGACAGCGTGTTCGCGAGTATCCGCCAGACCTTCCGCATGTTTGTACACAAAGCCGGTATGAAGCTGGTTGCCTCGGCGGGAAACATCGACATAGAGGCGCTATCAAACAGCATCAGTCTTCTAGCCAAGCTGAACATTACTCAGGCCGCCAATACGATCACCATCACCGCTAAAGAAAACGTAGTGATCAATGGCGGGGGCAGCTACGCGAAATTTTCTGCCAGTGGAATCGAACAAGGCACCAACGGCACATTTGTCGCTCATGCAGCAACGCATAGCTTCGTTGACGCAAAGAACATGGACGCTAACGTATTGATCCCTAGTCAGGGCGGTCACGACTCAAAAGGCACTTTTATCTTCTCGGCATAAGCGAAGGTTAAATCAAGATGATCATTACCTATCCAATCGAAATTCCGTACACCAAGGAAAGCGAACAGCGGGTAGTGCCCGATGCAATATATAGCAACAGCGAAGCTCTGAGCGGGCCCTATCCAATGGGAAAGAATCGCTTTTGGCACGGTGGTATACACGTACACCCGAGTGACCGCAGCACGCCAATCCGCGCAATCGCAGATGGTGAAGTAGTGGCCTATCGGTACGACGATGCCGACTCCACCGACCCCTATTTTGACAAAGTCCCATACTCCCGAAGCTTTGTCCTGCTCAAGCATGAAGCTGAACTCGGCCAGACCACCCTAGGCACCTCCAAGCTGACGTTTTATTCGCTATACATGCATCTACGCGCGTGGGGTGAGATCAAGGGTAAGACCGGTGTGCAGGCGGCTAACTTCCTTCGAAAAACCGTAGCAGAGCACGCCCAGCATGATGGAAATGGCCATCCGGTTCAGGGCAAACACAAAAACCCTACTGTGATCAAAGCCCACGTCGAGTGCGTCGCCCCGACCGCCGATGGCACCTGCCGTTGCGACAGCGGTTACCAGCGCGTGCGGCGTGGCGATATCCTGGGTTACTGCGGCACCATCCCCGACAACATGTCCACGCCATCGCGTGGCATTCACTTCGAAATCTTTTTCGACGATATAGCGTTCCTCGACAATACAGTGAAGACGGTATGGGGACGCTGCATCATCACCAGCGAATTAAGCGTTCTAGAAGAATTGCAGATCAAGGAAACGATCGCGGTCGATTCCGCTAGGCCGCTTACTGTAAATAAGGAGGAATCGGGAAACGGCTACAAAAAAATTACGATCGATAAACATTCCTATTGGGTTAGCGACGACCAAATCACCATTGCAGAAGTTGAGGCATCCGCCTCGACGAACAAGAATCAAACAAATAAGCAAAGCCACTATCATGCGAATTCCCATGAATTGCATTGCTACAGGAAAAACCCGAACAAGAACAATAAGACCCTACCCAAAGGCACGCCAATCATCCCTTGGGTCGATCCATGGATGAAGGCCAACGAATTTCGAGAGGAAATAGTTGACGGAAAAAATTGGGTGCAAGTGTACATTCCCGAAATTAATCGCATATATTGGGCCGAAAAATTGGCACTTCATTATACTAGCGACGCTGACTGGCTGGGTTTTCACAAAGTTGAAGAACACGGCCTGTTCAGTAAGGATGGTTTCATTGACGACGACGGCATCAGGAAGTTGTGCGACTCCTACGAAACAAAAAGCGACGACAAGAATCCGAGCGCGCTGAGCACCGGCGAAGACAAGCTGAGACACCTGATCACTTGTCACCCGACGGAGTGGAGCAAACAGGACATTGCGAAACGGTTCGCACGGGTTACACAGGAAGAACTTGGCACGGCCAAACTGACACCCGAACAATTCACTAAGCTGACTGCACATATCGAGCGACTCTCGTTTTGGGAACAGGTGCCGGGCCTGCCCACCGCGACAGCGCTGTGGCATACGCATCCGCTGAAGTTCATCGAACATGTGGCGAAATGTATGTGGCTTTCGAAAAATGAGCTGGAACTAATCTATCCCGAAAAGAGCCGCTCGGATGAAGAGCTCAGCCATGGCACACCCACTGAGGTGCGCGAGAAATACCGTATTGATATCAACAAATGCTGCTACCGCTATGGCATCAACTCGCGGCTGCGCCAAGCGCACTTCTTTGGCCAGGGTGCGGTCGAAAGCTTCAGCCTTAACCAGATGCTGGAAAAAGCCTCTGGTATCCAGTACGAAAATAGCGATTTACTTGGCAACCGCCAACCAGGTGATGGTCCGCGCTTCAAGGGACGTGGTTTTAAGCAGCTGACGGGTCACTATAACTACTCGGAATATTGGTGCTTTAGGGGGTGGCTAAAAAAAGGAAAGGATTTCGATGTTGGCTGGGAGCGCGACCAAACTAAGCGTTACCCAAAGGTGGACAACCCTGAAAAAGTGATCGAAACCAGCTTTAACTGTATCGATGCCGGTTGCTGGTACATCGCTGTATTTCGGCACAACGCCGTAGTCGCTATGGATCAGGACGACGTCATCAAAGTCACTAAAGCCATAAATGGTGGCGATAATGGCCGCGCGGACCGTACCGCATTCACTAATCGAATAAAAAGGATTCTTTTATGAGAACGTTAGCTTTAGCAGCGTGCATAGCAATCTCATCGTGGGCCATAGAATCGCAAGCGGCGCCGAGGACCAGCTACAAGATCCGTGATACCAAGCCGATGAAAGATGCCTCAGTTCAAATAGTGTCGTTCGACGATGTTGCCGGTTTAAATCAAGGTGCCATCAAAAAAATTAACACAGCCTTGATAGTCACATCTACTGCATTCGGAAAGGAAGCTAAGGAGTGCAGCTCCTACGCTGAGGGTCACTTATGGGGATACAAAGTGTCTCTAGAAAAAGTGCTTCTCTCAGAAAAGTACCTAAGCGTAGTTTTTTCCAAGTCAACTGTATGTGCTGGGTCTCCAGATCTTGAAAAGGAAGCGCGTGTTTTTTCTATCCCAAGTGGCGAACTCGTCCACGCCAGAGTTTTGTTCAAGCAGATTTTTCCGACGGCTAAACTCGTTAAGAGCATATCACCTAATAAAGAACTAATTCAACTCGACGAGGAAATGGCTGAGGCCCTGATCGCGGACAGCAAAGAGGTTTTGAAAACTTATGACAGCGAGTGCGAATTTTTCCTGAAACGTACGTCGTACAGGATCTGGGCAGACGGAAAAAACTTGATTTTTTTCCCCGAGTTTATACAACCTCAATCTTTCTGCCAGAAAGAATATTTGATCCAACCTGAGGATTAATTGCCATGTCGCTCAAATTTATCGTTGTTGGGGACTCCACTGATCATGGTGGCAAGGTAATCAGTGGCTCGACATTACACGACGTAGACGGGAAACCTATCGCCCGGATTGGAGACACAGTGGATTGCCCCCTGCAATACCCGGGCGGGAAGCCGCATGGGATCAACAAGATCATTACCGGCCATTCAACCTTATCCATAGGCGGCATTGCCGCAGCAGTGGAGAACTGTGTCACCGAATGCGGCTGCAAATTGATAGGTTCGCGACGCGCCAGCGTGGATTAACGATCATGCAGCGTGTATCAAAAGACGTAAGAATATTTTTCTTCTTGTTGGGCATTTCCGTTGCTATCCCTGTATGCGCTGATAATGAAATTTTGCTTCTATCTTCCGACAAGATACAGGTATCACTTCAAGTTAAAAATCAGCGAATAACTGGAAGAGAACTTCGGAGAGGTGTTGATTATACAGTCACCAAAGTAGTAGCTGAGCACCTATTAAAAGCAGATAAGGTTAAAGTGATCGGGAATAAAAGCAATCAACACGGCTCGCTGTTTATTGTGCTCAGCGTTGAGCCTTCTCGACCAAATTCTATGGGGCGCGGTTACTGCGGCGCTGGACATGAGTTTTATTTACTGCTGATGGAAGCTGGTCACAATAAGATCATGCTTCATGATCAACTGCTGTTACAGAGCTGTTTAAAAAGCATTTCAATGTTCGTTGACCATGGCAGCGACATGGACACCGTTGAGAATGGATTGATCGCTAACGATGACGGTTCATTCAGATACCGCCTCCTAGAAGACGAGGCCAATCAAGAAAGAAAATTAGTTGTTTCTCGTCGACGATTCGAGGTGAGTTTAGTGCCGGTCAAAAATTATTCAACTACAAAGTAGCTCCGAAGGCCACATTAGTGCTGTAACTTGCCTGCAACAAAACAAGAGCTACGTCACCGCAACCCCTCGTTCTTTAATAAAAACTTGGTAGGCCTCCCCGGAGTCGAACCGGGCACCAACGGATTATGAGTTCTAAGCTCTTTAAATTGAATGATGCCGAAGGAGAACTAAATACATCGTAAGCGCTTGATTATACTGAGCTTTCACGTAGAATAACATTGAAATAATGTTATTGGGCAGTACCCCAACTGCTTACAAAGCGCTTACAAAACCATGAGTACACTAAAGCTGACCAAGTCATCCGTTGACGCTACCGTCGAGCGTGGCTATTACTGGGATACAGAGTTACGAGGCTTCGGCCTACTGGTCAACCAGAAGAGTAAGAGCTATATCGTGCAGGCTCGCATTAATGGCAAAGAGGCCAGAGTGACCGTCGGGAGACACGGCATCTTCACCGCCGAGCAAGCTCGAAAACGCGCGAAAGAGATGCTTCTTCAAATGTCGACCGGGGTTGACCCGCGAGCTGCCGAAAAGGCGACTCGTGAGGCTGGCATTACCTTAGCCGAGGTTTTCGATGCTTACGTCAAACATCGCAGGCTCGCTCCGCGCACGTTGGCGGACTACGCGGGCTACATGAACAAATACTTCGTGCGATGGAAGCAGACTCCGTTGACTAGGCTTACTGCAGACATGGTTCAGCAGCACCATTTGACCTTAGCGCACAACCATGGGGAGGCTCAGGCAAACGTTGCAATGCGGTTCCTTCGCTCTGTAATCAATTACGCCCAAGGCATCTACAGCCATGCTGACGGGTCACCGCTTATTGCTGTCAATCCTACAAAACGGCTCAGTGCAGCCGGCCAATGGTTCCCTGCCAAACGGCGTACGAATTACATTAAGGAAGAGCTGCTAGCCGCGTGGTACAGCGCTGTCATGAAGCTCTGCCCTGCGAACGACCTGACGAGCGACACAACAATGCAGGACTACCTGCTTTTTTTGATGTTCACTGGTCTACGTCGGGACGAGGCCTCCAAGATTGAATGGAAGCATGTGGACCTCGAAGGTAAGCGTTACGTCCTCCCTGCAGAGAACACGAAGAATCGAACCGAAACAACCTTGCCGCTAACGTCGTTTGCCTATGCACTACTGCGCAAGCGTTTCGATAGTCGAACATCTGACTTCGTTTTCCCTGGTAACGGCCGCACTGGTCGTGTAATTGATCCCAGGTTTGCTATTCAGAAAATCACGGCTGCGTCGGGAATCCGGTTCACGCCTCACGACTTGCGCCGATCATATGCGACCTACGCCAGCACAAAAATTAGCGACTCGTGGACGGTAAAACGCCTGATGAATCACCATACGGGCCAAGATATTACACAGCGCTATTTGCAAGGCATTGAGCGACTGAGGGAACCTGCCCAAAGAGTTACCGACTACATGCTGGCCCTCGCGGAGCGGCGCGATGAGTGAATACCGACCATCTCCGAGGTTTCCAGATTGGCGCGATGCCTCAGCGTACCCCAACGATGAGACATTCAAGGACCTGGAAGACAGTTCAAACCACGCAAGAGGGTGGGCCTGGGAGTTTCTAAGAAGGAATCCGGCCTACCAACAGGACTACGACTACGCGCTCACTGGAGACGATGCTGACCGAGAGGCGGTTGCAGCGAAGTATGGACTTAGCTTGCTTTTGCCCTACTCATACTCAGGCCCCGAGTGTCTTGCAATGTTTCGGAACGTTGTGGCACTTCGCCAGCTCGACAGCCGCTCATCACAACTCCCTCAATTTACGGAAACCCAAATAGCTTTCGTATTTGACGTGAGTCTTCCCCTCCAACCGCAATGGGAAGCGGCAAAGGCTCAAATTGCGGAGAAAGTAGATCGTTTTGGACTGGTTTTGCAGGATCGCTCAGACAGCCGAAAACGTAACGGCATTTATCCGAAATACTTGCGCGTACTAGACGCCAAAGCAAAAAATATTCGATCTAAAGAAATTTCTGAACAGTTCATTGGCGAAGGTCTATTTCCTGCTGACGGGCTCTCGGACCATGTTAAGCAGATTGACAAGTATTATGAAAGAGCGACCGAACTAGCCCGCTCAGGTTATCTACGCATTGCTTATACCTAAGACTAAGAGCGCCTGACAATCCTCTAACTGTGCTGACAGTAACAGCCGGTACACTGGACCTTGCTGACCTTCCGCTGTCGGCCCAGAAACAGACGTTAATCGACAGTTACCCACAACAAGAATCACCGAAAAACCGTGCTGAAATGAAAAACGCCCTGAGTGTTAGTCAGGGCGTTTGCTCAATCATTTGCTGCTGGGATGTCAGGCGAGATCAAGCTCGCAGGAGAGTTTTTTGCTACATCCGCTAAAGCCTTGTCAAAAAGATCGCGTGCTACATCTACGGTAAAGCCAAGTGCTCGCAAGTCGTTAGCTATCGTTTCGCCGTTCGCGCCTTGCATGATCATGTTTTTTACGCGGTTATACGCCGCAGCTGCTGGAGTCTTGTAACTACCAGAATTCTTGTACGAGGCAGTAGGCGGGACCTCCCAATTTGGAATCTTTTCAGCCACTGACTCCAAGACGCGAATACGCTGATTCATCCCTCGAACATTGTCAAGAATCTCGCTCATGATGTCGTCAGCCGGCCGCTTTTCGACGTGAGTAGCGTCCGGGGTATTCTTCATCAGCGCTTCCCAACGCGCTTGGAACTGCAGCCAGTATGCGTCAAAGGCACCGGTGAGGACACTATCTTCAAGGGCGTTCTCACCAAGTTGACGGTTCAGAGTACGAGCCAGCTTGCGCATGTCTTCCTCTTTTGCCTGCGTATGGTTGAACTGAGCCAGCGGATCGCGGATGTCACTGGGAGTAAGGTCAACGAGGAAGGTGCAAACGCGGCTGTTCGACAGCCCTTTTGCCAGCGCACCCGCTTCAAACAAGATCCATGGACGGTCCTTATTCTCTTGGGTTAGGCACACGATTCCGATAGAGGTGTCGCTCAGACTGTTGTTAATCTCCGAAAACCACAGTGAGCCCCGATCCAAGTCCTCCGTCGAAATCCACGGCCTTGCGGCCTGGATGATACTGCGCGTCCACCACTTCAACAGCTCTGCGGCAGCCATGCTGCGCGCGCCAGACCAGCTCAAGAACACCTTCATCGAACATCCCTTAATTTTGTGATTTTTATAAGCTTACAACAAGTTGCTTCCCTGTAGGGCGTTTCTCTATCACCCGTGCTTAGATGGGGAGGTAGCGTCGAACCAACCTGTGGATGGCTTTACCTTTTAGTAGCCTGCGCACCGGTTAGGAGCAGTGAGCATACATCTACTTGATCTTCCTTTCAGTTGCTTACGCTTCCATCCGTTGAGGCAACAGAAAAGTTTTGTTAGACACTTGGAACCCGTCATTATCTTGCGCCACTAATGACGGTAATAAAAAGCGCCAACTTAGCTCAAAATGGAATTACCTTGATCCAACAGGAGATTCCATGAAATTCAATCAACAGCATCGCCCCGTCAAACAAACCCAGCCCCAGCCGCCGCGCAATGAAATTAAACAAGGCGACAGGCTTTTATCGTCGATCGAAGTCGCTGATATCATCGGAAAATCTACGGCTTGGCTCGCTCGCAAGCGCTGGGAGGGCGATGGAATCCCCTATCGAAAAATTGGCAGGCATGTACGATACCAAGAAAGTGTCGTTATGGAGTGGCTTAATTCTCAGCCACAATTGAGCTCCACTAGCGAATAGTTGAAATCAATTTCAATGCAGGAGAACCGCGCCCGTGCTTTTCTCCTCTATGAGCACTAAAAACATAAATAATCATAGATGAATGACCTATCGAACAATTGCCTTCATTGATAAATGTTCGATCACGATACCTGTTCCTCAAGAGCACTGGGCTGTAGCCGAATATCATCTCAGTGACCTCCCCTACAGAAACGAAAACTGCAGCGTAGCACGCGTTGCTACTTACGGCTCCCGTCCTCAGCTATATCTAACGTCTTGGACCTATCGACCAAGAAGTGCAGATGCTAAGGACAAGTTCTACATACAGGCTCTTCCGCTAATCCCTGGAATTGCATTCATGAGAATCGAGTGGAACCCGAGAAAAATTAGGGAAGATGGATTTAGAGAGCTGATCGGATTGCTTTCCACTTGTATCCCATATTTTTTGCTCGCGCTGGCACATTCAACAATAACGCGTGCCGACATCACCTTTGATGTATATACGGGGATCGATAGATTTTTTGTTTTAACGCACTCGGCAGCAACATCAAGCAACCCATGGTTTCAAAACGAAGGGCGACTTAATGCTTACTATCTTGGCTCATCAAAAGCGCCCCATAAATTGCTTGTTTACGACAAAAACTTCGAGCAGTTTCAAGGAAACAAAGTAGTATCAACAATGGGGAAATTAAGGTTACTGCGGAGCAGAACAAGATGCGAACTACGAATATCGAGGCTTGGCAAGATTCAGGATATACCAAGCGCCCCAAATCCTTTCCGCCGCTACATCTTTGCTGATCGCAGCAAGGCCGCCGATTACGCTGGTGGCTCGAACTGGAGACGATTTCAAGAGCGCTCTATCAGGTCAACCGCTCAAGAAGCAATGCGCCATTACACAACTCAAGGAGAACGCTCAATGTACAGGAGAGCATTAAAACGCTGCGCTCCAGATTGGTATAACGCAGACGAGATTTGGGCGGAAGCACGTGCAGCTTTAAGCAATATTTTTTCTGGCTAAATGCAATATACTCTGAAGACCAAGGCCGTTGCGATTTTCTGCAAGATTTGGCGTTGCAATCAATTTCAACTAGAGCTGCGCGGTAGACATGAGATCAGCCATCGTTGTGCCAAGAGCTCGCGCGATCTTCGCCAACGTCATGACTGCTACGTTGTTGTCTCCCCGTTCGACTCGCCCAAGGTAGCTGACATCGACCTCTGCAAGGTGCGCCAACTCTTCCTGCGATAAGCCTCGGTCGAGCCGGCTCTTACGCACGGCGCTACCAAGTGCAACAAGGATAGGGGCTTGGCGGTAACTGGAGGGATTTGGCACCCCTGCATGATTCCGGTATCATGCAAGTTCTACTAGGGTACATGTACCCTATTCGAATGGACAGAAGCCAAAAATCTGAAAAGGCCCCAACTCATGAAGAAGCAGTTCGCTTTTAGCTTGGCACTTGCCACTAGCTTGTTTATGTCATCCCCGGCATATGCGAGCTTCACCTGCCAAGAATTAGTTGAGTTTGCATATGGCATGACAAACGCACGAGACAGAGGTGTACCGCAAGCACGCGCCGAGCAAGCTCTTGATGAAGACCCTAATTTTTCTCCTGATGACCGCCGGGCATTTAAACGCGTTATTCAAGAAATCTACCGATCACCTACTGTGAATGCGCAAGCTATGGGAGCGCTCGCCTTAATGTCATGCGAGAAAAGCGGTAAGCATAAGAAGAAATAAAAATCGAGAGTGGAAATCTTCTGTTTATGAATATTCAAGCTGCAGGAGATTTCCCACCAACCCAAAAATTCCAATTCAATCTACTCATCTTTTTCGTCGGCCTCAAGATATCAGGCATCTTTTCTGGCTAGCCATTGAGTATGCTCCCGAGAAAATGCGTTCTCAGAATCGGCCACAAATTTTGAAAACTCCTCCTCACTGCTGGGGGCCAACGCCTCTTCTCGTATTATTCCAATTTCGTGGGCAGCAAGAGTATACGATGCAGCTAGTTCTGAATAGCGTTTGGCTTGTATCCAACTCAGCAGGGAAGCGGCTGCGGCGACAAGGATATCTGTATACCAAAACGAGGCATCCAAAAACTTTATACGCAACAGCGCAGATAACACTGCAAGTGCGTTTACGATTACTAAGAATAAGAATGACTTTGTCGCAGCCCTTGAATTTGTCTCAGCCTTTCCAGCGTACCATGCAAGCTGATTTTCAATTCTATCGGTTTTATACGTATTTTTACGATCAGCTAAGCTCTGGTTACGCATAGCCCGCATTTCCAAAGTAACCTGATGATCTGCTAGGAAACGTGTCAAAGCCCGAGCTATATCACTGTTCTGCTCAACGATTTTACGCAGGACCTCGCGAAGGTGAGCTTCTGAAACGTTATCGTCACTAGCGAATGGCTCAGCTCTGCATCCGAAGCGCCATGTCACTGTCTTAACTGACTCCGCCACTGCACGAGCAGAGTACCATTTCCTCTCTGGACGAGTTCCCAAAAGATAAATTGAACAGAACAATGCACCTAGCAGGACAACTACCTGAGCTATAACTGTTGAAGTGGATGGGTTATTTATCGCTGAAAGCGCTGCTCCGATTATGAGCAGTGACAAGTGCAAAGCGAGCACTCCAAAGAATTTCTTTTGGGAGGACGCCGATAAAGCATCCGCTGACTTGTATATTCCGGGGAAATTTTCTGACTGCATTTATCTCAAACCTATTCCTTCCACCCTACATTTTCGTTTGGCGTAGCTACCCAATGATCGTAGTTTGTATAGCTTTTAGAACTACGATGAATCCATAATCTTTCCTTACCAAGAGTGTCTTGCCCCTTAATGCAATACGGGTAAAGACCAAGATACTCTACGCCCTTGAACTCACTTGTCACGTACGATCTAATCGGCAATATTGCGACTTTGGCGCGATATCCATCGTAATAACCGCACTCCCATGGCATCCATTTTGATTGATCAGCATTAGAAGTCGTTAGATAAAACAAGGAAGCTGAAGTCCTCATACGTTGACGAAGTACGTCAGCAGTTTGAGGAGTTACGTTACTCCTATCCAAGGACGGATCGTCGATCCAATCAACATAGGGCTTGTAACCTAAGTCCTCTAAAACTCCTTTAACTCCTAAGACCAGTTCTGCATCTTTGATACTATGTGACAAAAACATGTCGAAGCCCGTTTGCGCAGATGCGAGAATCGCGGCCTCGCGCAGTATCTCTTCACTCTTGCGAATCGTGAACGCTCCTCGTTTTGCTCTATCGTTAGAGATAGACTTTTGCGCTCTTGCTCGGACTTCGCTTTCGGTAAGGATTGGCATATTCTTTTGAGTTATATTGCCCAGCGACGAATAGCGCTAACTACCGAGTCCGTATTCCAACGTACCATCTCATGTGCAGCAAATTGCACTGCTTCTGGCACACGTTCTTGCCCCCAAGGGATCACTCCGATAATTGGCTTGTTATAGTACTGAGCAATTGCGATTTCTTTGTCCATCCAGAATCGATGGGCAGCATACATTCCAGCAATCACCAGGACGCATTGCACTGGGCGTATTTGCGCGTCGAGCATGTTGGCCAACTTGTTCTGTCCAACTTGCGTATTGGGATCAACTAAGGGATCGTGCTTAGGCACCGAGTAGTTCCGGTACTGAAAATATTGTGCCTCTTGAAGCAACGCCTCCAACCTATAGTATGCATCATTGTGTCTCCAAGCGTGGCTGATGAATAAATCGTAGTTACGTAGCAGCGGCATAGCGTCCTCGTGTCTTTATGGACTAATCAAAATTGCACACATACTATACATGCTGACTTAAGGAAAAAAATCACTGTTTGTAACTGCAGCGTCCTGCTATCGCTACTTCAGCTCACTCATCCGCTTACTATGTGCTTACAAAAAAGAAAAAGGGCTAGCGCAAATCGCGCTAACCCCTTGATTTTATTGGTAGGCCTCCCCGGAGTCGAACCGGGCACCAACGGATTATGAGTCCGCTGCTCTAACCAGGCATGAGCTAGAGGCCCGAAACTGGTGATGCGGGGGCGCTAAAAACTCGCCACTTGCGGAGCAGTGGGAGACACCGCAAACCGGAAGTGGCGAGAGCATATTGCCTTTGGTGCAGTTACGTCAAGCGCTGAAGATCACTGGCCTTCCAGGAAGCTCTTGAGCTTGTCCGAGCGCGACGGGTGGCGCAGCTTGCGCAACGCCTTCGCTTCGATCTGGCGGATCCGCTCGCGCGTCACGTCGAACTGCTTACCGACCTCTTCCAGCGTGTGGTCGGTCGACATTTCGATGCCGAAGCGCATCCGCAGCACCTTCGCTTCGCGCGGCGTCAGCGAGTCCAGCACGTCCTTCACGACACCGCGCATCGAGGCGTGCAGCGCGGCGTCCGAAGGCGCCAGCGTGTTGTTGTCCTCGATGAAGTCGCCCAGATGGGAATCGTCGTCGTCACCGATCGGCGTTTCCATCGAGATCGGCTCTTTCGCGATCTTCATGATCTTACGGATCTTGTCCTCCGGCATCTCCATCTTGGTCGCCAGCGTCGCCGGATCGGGCTCGGCGCCGGTTTCCTGCAGGATCTGGCGCGAAATCCGGTTCATCTTGTTGATCGTTTCGATCATGTGGACCGGAATACGGATCGTACGCGCCTGGTCCGCGATCGAGCGGGTGATGGCCTGACGGATCCACCACGTCGCGTAGGTCGAGAACTTGTAGCCGCGGCGATATTCGAACTTGTCCACCGCCTTCATCAGGCCGATATTGCCTTCCTGGATCAGGTCGAGGAATTGCAAGCCGCGGTTGGTATACTTCTTGGCGATCGAGATGACCAGTCGCAAGTTAGCTTCGGTCATTTCGCGCTTGGCCTTGCGCGCCTTCATTTCACCGGCTGCCATCTGGCGGTTGATGTTGCGCAGGTCCGGCAGCGGCAGCACGACACGCGCCTGCAGGTCGATCAAACGCTGCTGCAGCTCCTTGATCGTCGGGATGTTGCGGCCGAGGATGGCGCTGTAGGCGTGGCCGGCGTTGACTTCGCCGTCGACCCATTCCAGGTTCGTCTCGTTGCCCGGGAAGACCTTGATGAAGTGGGCGCGCGGC